>VOFB01003488.1_pt1 | contig 256445 bp, 235 predicted proteins | sample 5384141 | NCBI WGS metagenome assembly VOFB01 (sample SAMN12384721, study PRJNA508395) | human gut metagenome | isolation source: healthy gut A | host: Homo sapiens | reverse complement strand
GTGCGCCGAAGACAGGTTCATTCGACATCGCATCCTACTACATGTCCAACTACACCTGCGAGTACTGCAGAGCACTCGTGGAGCGTGCGATCGAGGGCGGCTATAACTTCCTCGACGCCATCGCTGGTGTGGACGCCTGCGCGGAGATGAACCGCTGCATGGAGAACATCGAGCTGGTCGCTGCCCCCGACATGCCCAACAAGAAGATGTTCGTTACCCACTGCGACATCCCGTACAAAGTCAAGGACTACACCCTCAAGCACTACGTCACGCAGATCCGCAACCGCTTCCTGAACGTTCTGGCCGAGACCTACGGCGTTGATACGTCCGACGAGGCGCTGCGCAAGGCTGTTGCCGAGCACAATGAGGTCTGCAAGATCATCACCGAGATCGGCGACATGCGCAAGCTCGAGAATCCGCCCATCACCGGTTATGAATTCCATGTCCTCAACCTAGTTACTTACTGCTGCCCGAAGAGCAAGATCCTCCCGTACCTGAAGGAAACGCTGGCAGAGATCAAGAAGAGAAAAGTCGACGCCAAGCCGTGGTATCGCTGCCGTGTGGCCCTCATCGGTTCCGAGATCGACGACCTCGACATGACCCGCATGGTCGAAGACGCCGGCGCGATGATCGTTGCCGACCGTTTCTGCTTCGGCAGCACCCCGGGCCGTGAAGTCATCGAGCTCAACGACACGGACGACGTCCTCACGCAGATCTGCGCCCACTACCTGAAGACCACTCAGTGCCCGCGTTACATGAGCCAGGAGAAGATCCAGGAGCGCCGCGACACGATCAACCGTCTCGCCACCGAGAATGGTGCCGAAGGCATCATCTACGAATCCATGAAGTTCTGCGATTTCTGGGCATTCGAGCGCGCGCTGGCAAGCCATATCATGAACGAAGAGTATGGCTGGCCGGTTCTGTCCATCGATCGCCCGTACATGGCTCGCTCCTCCGGTCAGCTCCGCACGAGATTGCAGGCCTTTGTCGAGAGCCTTGAGATCAAGCAGATTCATAAGGCTGCGAAGGAGGACAAATAAATGCTGAAAAGTAACATTGCATGGATGAAGAAAAATGTCCCCTCCGACCTGAAGGTCTGGAAGGGCATGATCCAGGATATCGACTGGTCCCAGGTCGCAGCGAAGACCAAGCTGAGCCTCCAGCGCGATAAGGACCGCATCACGGCCGAGTTCAAGGAATTCGCCGCCATGGACACCAGCGCCAAGATCGATTGGCTCATGAACGGCGACCGTCACCTCGGTTATCTGTACAAGAAAGACGCCATCGCGTTTGCCCGCCGTGAGTGGAAGGGCCTCAAGAGCGTCGGCTACGACTTTGTCGGCTGGCTGAAGATCTGGGGCGGCATGCTCAACATGGTCATGAAGGACCCCATGTCCATTATGCTGGCCGTGTTCGAGTACCACTGGTTCGCTTCCTACCTGGCCACCCCGGCTGTGGTCGACCGCAGCGTGTTCGGCCGCCGCGGCAAGCTGCTGCAGGCTGACTTTGATATGTGGGTCGCCATTACCCACTGGGCCGAGGATCTGATCGCCAACCTCATCATGGCGGACGCGAAGATCGGCGGCAACCAGAAGATCAACAAGCGCATCATCATGTTCGACGAAATGACGATGGCGCAGATGATGGCCGGCTTCCCGAACCTGCTTGGCATCCCGTACCAGATGATCCCGGTCTTCATGGTCTCCGAAATGGACCAGCTGACCCTCATCCCGTACATCGACGCCATCGAGAGCTACGGCCTCCCGTCCGATACCTGCCCGCTGCCGACGGCTGAGTGCGGCTGCGCGGTCAAGGACGAGTACCCGATGTGCGGCCAGGGCTTCATCGCCTCCTCCATGCCGTGCGACGGTTCCGTCATGGCGACGTCCTTCCAGGATCGCCGCTTCAGCAAGTTCATGCCGAGCTACCCGCTGTGCATGCCCGTCCGTTACGACGACGAGGACACCACCGAGATGGCGGCTGCCGATATGAAGGACTGCATCCACTGGGTCGAGGGTCTCACCGGCGAGACCTGGAACTGGGACACTTACTTCGCCACCATGGAGAAGATGAACGAGTGCACCAGACTCGAGATGGAGAAGTGGGAGATCAACAAGACCCATTATCCGCAGCTGGTCGGTTCCTCCTTCGAGCTGTTCCGTAAGTGGAACTACGAGATGGACGGCGGCCTGTTCCCCGAAGGTCTGAAGACGCAGCGCAAGATCTGCAAGACCATGATGGAGACCTACGAGAAGAAGCTGCCCGCATACGTCGGCGGCTATGAGAAGCTACCGTGCGCTCATCTGGAGCTGCCCGGCCCACTTCTACGCCAACTTCTCCAACTGGCTGGCCAACTGCTGGGGCATCTACGCGCTGACCGAGATGGAAGCGCTGAATATGACCAAGATGCTCAACACCACCGACAAGGAAGAGGCCATCAACGACCTCTGCCGTCTGTACGAGCGCATGGTCATGCGTCGCCACACCAACGGCGGCCACGATCACGTTCTGGGCGAGCTGTGGAGACAGTGCGAGAACTTCAACGCGAACGTCGTCATTATGTATCAGCACGTCTGCTGCAAGACGATGGCCGGCCTGCAGGGCCTGTTCGACGATCAGGCTCGTGAGCTCGGTATCCACCTGATCTGGGTCGAGCACGACCTGATGGATCCGCGTACCGTTTCCCGTAAGGACATGCGCGGCCGTGTGAACAACTACATGGTCAACGTCATGCACGCGGAGCCGGTCGACCCGACGCTCATCGACATCGATGACGAGGTCACCTGGTAATTCGGATCATTTGAACGTATATCGGACATAAAAAAACATTCAGGAGGAAGTAATACTATGAAATACTTTGGCGGATGCGACGTAGGTTCCACCTACACGAAGGCAGTTATTCTTGATGAGAACGGCAAAATGTGCGCCGACACCACGATCCGCAGCAAGATCAATGCGGAGCAGTCCGCGATTGCTGCCATGCAGGAAGTCTGCGATAAGGTCGGCCTGAAGGACTCCAAGGAGCTCGCTTACCTGATCGGCACCGGCTACGGCCGCAACAAGGTCCCGTTTGCCGACGAGAACATCTCCGAGATCTCCTGCCACGCCATGGGTGTGCACGTCACGAATCCGGAAGTCCGCGCCATCATCGATATCGGCGGCCAGGACGTTAAGGGCATCAGCATCGACACCGACGGCACGGTCAAGAGCTTCGCGATGAACGATAAGTGCTCCGCCGGTACCGGCCGCTTCTTCGAGGCCATGGCCCGCTCCTTCGAGATGAGCCTGCCGGAGTTCTCGAACCTGTCCCTGACGGCGAAGAACGTTATCCCGATCACGGCCCAGTGCACCGTTTTCGCTGAGTCCGAAGTCATCACCCTCGTGGGCGAAGGCAAGCCGACCGACGAGATCGCTGCCGGCATCGAGATGGCCGTGGCCAAGCGCTGCTTCGTCATGGCCAAGAAGGCCGGTGCCACCGACAGCATCACGCTGACGGGCGGCTGCGCGAAGAACGCGGGCCTGAAGCAGGCCATCGAGCACGTGCTGAAGTTCAAAGTCGTTGAGCTGAAGACCGACCCGCAGCTGATGGGCGCTCTGGGCGCTGCCGAGTACGCTCGTCAGAAGGGTCTCGCCAAGAAGTAAGCCACCCCGGCCGGAAAGGAGCAAACTATGAATCCTGTGGTTGCAAAAGTCCTGAAGAAGACGCTCACCACTTCCGCCACCGTCGTCGGTGCGCTGTTCGTCGTGTACTTCTGGAACCTGGACCAGAAGCTGCTGGGCTGGCTCTATAAGCAGGTCAACACCATGTTCGACCGCAAGCCCACCGACATCAAATTCTGAGCGAATACAAATAGGAACCGCCGCTTCCGTATTGGAAGCGGCGGTTTTTGCTGCCTTCAAAGGTATCTGCCCGTGATGCTGTCGGGATCTTGCCGGATCTCCTCCGGTGTTCCGGCGGCGACGATCCGCCCGCCGGCGTCGCCCCCGCCGGGGCCCATGTCGATGACATAGTCAGCACTGCGGATCACATCAAGATCGTGCTCAATGACGATGACCGTCGCGCCATGGTCCAGCAGCGCCTGAAACACGCCCAGCAGCACCCGCACATCCAGCGGGTGCAGGCCGATGCTCGGCTCGTCGAAAACGAACACGGAATCCGTCTGGATGCGTCCGATCTCGCTGGCCAGCTTCAGCCGCTGCGCCTCGCCGCCGGAGAGGCTCGGCGTTTCCTCGCCGAGCGTGAGGTAACCAAGGCCGAGCTGCTGCAGCACCTGCAGCTTCTGGCTGACCGTTTTTCTGTCCGCACAGAACGGGAGCGCGGTGTTGACGTCCATGTCCATCAGCTCCGGCAGAGAGGCGGATTGCCCTGCCCTGTTCGTCAGTCTGATATCATACGCCGCGCGCGCGTAGCGCGAGCCGCGGCAGTCCGGGCAAGGGATATTCACATCCGGCAGAAACTGCACATCCAGACTCACCACGCCCGTTCCATCGCAGCCGGGACAACGCAGCGAACCCGTGTTGTAGGAAAAATCGCCGGCCTTGCAGCCGCGCGCCTTTGCATCCGGCGATCTAGCATAGAGCTTGCGCAGCTCATCATGCACGCCGGCATAGGTGGCCACGGTGGAGCGGACGTTGATGCCGATGGGCGTCGCATCGATGAGCTTGACGTGCGCGATGCCCTCGGCGCTGACCGACCGAATGTGCGGCGGCAGCGCATGGCCGCTGATGCCGGCCTCCAGCGCGGGGATCAGGCTCTCGAGCACCATGGTCGTCTTGCCGGAGCCGGACACACCGGTCACGACCGTCAGCCGCCCCTTGGGGATTGTGACCGCCAGCGGCTTGACCGTATGGATCTGCGTCGTGGCCAGATGAATAACTCCCTGCGCAAACATGTCGGCTTTCCCGGCGCGCGGGCGCAAAGGCGCCTCCGGCGCTCCGGACAGGAACGGGCCGATCTGCGAGGCGGGATCTGCCGCGACTGCGGACACCGTGCCCTGTGCAATGACGCGGCCGCCCTTTGCGCCGGCCTCCGGCCCCATCTCAATGATCCAGTCGGATTCCTTCAGGATCTGCGTGTCGTGATCGACGAGAATGACGGAATTGCCATCCGCCACGAGGTCGTGCATCACTCCGGTGAGGCCCACGATGTTGGCCGGGTGCAGACCGATGCTCGGCTCATCGAGCACATAGAGCACGCCAGTCGTGCGGTTGCGCACGGCGCGGGCCAGCTGCATCCGCTGCCGCTCGCCGGTCGAGAGCGTCGCCGCGGAGCGGTCGAGCGTCAGGTAGCCGAGCCCCAGGTCGAGCAGCCGCCGCGCCGTGCCCGTAAAAGCCTCGCAGATGCTCCCCGCCATGGGGCGCATCTCCTCCGGCAGGCTGTCCGGCACACCCTGCACCCAGTCATACAGCTCCGAGAGCGTCATCGTGCACGCTTTGTCCAGTGAAATGCCCCGCAGCTTCGGCGCGCGGGCCGCAGCGGACAGGCGCGTGCCATGACAGTCCGGGCACACGTCCTCTTTCAGAAACTTCTCCACGCGCTTCATGCCCTTCTCGTCCTTGACCTTGGCAAGGGCATTTTCCACGGTATAGACGGCGTTAAAGTAGGTAAAGTCCAGCTCTCCCGCCTGATTGGAGTTTTTGGCGTGGTAGAAAATGTGCTTCTTCTCCGCCGGGCCATGGAAGACGATGTCCTTTTCTCCCGCTCCGTCAGGTCGCAAAACGGCACGTCCGTGCGCACGCCCATCTCCCGGCAGACGTCCGTCATCAGCGACCACATGAGACTGTTCCACGGCGCCACCGCCCCCTCGTCGATCGTGAGCGAATCATCCGGCACCAGCGACGCCATGTCCACCGTGCGCACACTGCCCGTGCCGCCGCACTTCTGGCACGCGCCCTGCGAGTTGAATGCCAGCTCCTCGGCAGACGGAGCATAAAAATGCACGCCGCACTCCGGGCAGGTCAGCTCCTTCCCCGCGGCGACCAGCAACGTCGGCGGCAGGTAGTGCCCGTTGGGGCAGCGGTGGCTGGCGAGGCGGGAGTACATGAGCCGCAGGCTGTTCAAGAGCTCCGTCCCCGTGCCGAACGTGCTGCGGATGCCGGGCACGCCGGGGCGCTGGTGCAGCGCCAGCGCCGCAGGAACGTACAGCACGTCATCGACTGCCGCGCGGGCGGCCTGCGTCATCCGGCGGCGCGTGTAGGTCGACAGCGCCTCCAGATAGCGGCGCGAGCCCTCGGCGTACAGCACACCCAGCGCCAGCGACGACTTGCCGGAACCGGACACGCCCGCGATGCCGACGATCTGATTCAGCGGAATGTCCACGTCAATATTTTTCAGGTTGTGGACCTTTGCTCCACGTACAAGCATATGATCGACCATGGGTCATGCATCCTCCATTTGGAACTCGCTCAGCGGCCGGACGGGTATGCCTTTATCCCGTGCGATCTGCTGTACCTTGCTGCCCGGCAGGCAGTAGATAAGCGCAATATTGGTAGGGTCGATTATTTTGAGAACCGCATCCATTCCTAGAAAAACCAGAACAGGGCTGTCCGGTATTATCCCATCGACTGCTGGGTAGCGCGGCTCAATATAGAAACGACTTTGCTTGACATCTCCGACCTCTTGCACACCGGCCGGAAAAATAAAACGTGTGATCGCCGTCTTCTCAAAAGCGTCGTTATCGACCCGAAGCAGCGATTCGGGAAAGGAAACCGTCTGCAGTTTTTTGCAAGCATGGAAAGCACTCCCCTGGATTGTCTGCACCTGCTGACCAAATGTCACGTCACTCAGGTTTGCGCAGCCGCCGCAGCACCCCTCCGGAATCGTTTTCAGACGATCCGGAAAATGCAGCGCCGTGAGTCCGCTGCCCGCAAAGCAGTGGCTCCCCAAATATTCCAAGCCATCCGGCAGGTCGATATGCTGCAGGCGCTTGCAGCCAGAAAACGCCTCTCTGAGAATGGCCTTGATCGACTCCGGCAGGATCACCTCCGAGACGGTCGTGTTCTTGAACACTTTCTCGCCGATGCTGACGACCGGCAGCCCGCCGATCTTCGCCGGAATGACAACACGCTCCGCATCAAACCCGGTGTAGGCCGTGATCCGGAGCCCCTTGCCGACCAGCTTCTGCAGCGCACGCTCCGGTTTCGGATGTTCCGCACCATACCAAGAAAGTCCATTGGTCGCAGTCCCCGGCTCCGGCATGTACTGAAAGCAGCTCGGATCGGCCGGTGCATCCAGCACCGCCCGGAGCTGAGCCGAGACCGTCTGCTGTGCCGGGCTTTGTTCCGGTGTTTTTTCCCGCGTTTCCGCAGCGGCTGCCAGACTCTGTTCCGGCGCTTTCTCCGGTGTCTGCACGGCAGGTGCCGGACTGCTTTGCGCAGTCACCTTTTCCTGCGCCTGCGCATCCGGCACTTGCGCAGCCCGCTCTTTTTCAGCGCATCCTCCAGCGCCTGCACTCTGGCTTCCAAAGCCTGAATGCGCCGCTCATAATCAAAAATCACCGCTTGCTCCTCCCTTCAAAATGCCGAATCTTTCGGAAAATAAAAAAATCGAACCTCTGTCCCTTCGGACAAAGGTTCGGATTTTTGATTTGGTGGAGACGGAGGGACTCGAACCCGCGACCTCTCGGATGCGAACCGAACGCTCTCCCAGCTGAGCTACGCCCCCACAAGGCTTGTTTATTATAGCACATTTTTCGCATTTGTAAAGCCCATTTTTTCCGTTCCGCGATTTTTTTATGCAAAAAGTCCCGCGCAAGAAAATTGCATCCCCACTTGCGCAATCGCCGCTTTTGTAGTAGAATACGTTTACGTGGCCATTGACAAGGCTGCACTAGTCGGGGAGCCAGCGGTGTCCTGTACCTGCAATCCGCTATAGCAGGGATGAATTCCCGCCCCCGGATAGGCCGATGTGTCGTCTGCCCGCAGTAAGCGGCGTTGAAGGTTCGGTCCCGCGCAACGGAGCCCTGTGAACCATGTCAGGCGGGGAACCGAGCAGCATTAAGCAGGTCACTCCGTGTGCCGTGGGGGCGCCGGGCCCGAGCTGGCTGCTGTGGTAACGGGCATGTCGTCTATTCAAAGGTGGGTGTGCAGTCTTGTCAATGGTCACGTTTTTTCATGTTTTCCGCTGCCGGAGGTGAAGCGCGCAATTATGTATCAGGCTCTCTACCGCAAATACCGGCCGAAGACGTTTGACGACGTCGTCGGTCAGGAGCATATTACCGAGACGCTGAAAAAGCAGGTCGAGACCGGACGGCTGTCCCACGCCTACCTGTTCATCGGCACGCGCGGCACCGGCAAGACCACCTGCGCCAAGATCCTGGCCAAGGCGGTCAACTGCGAGCATCCGGTCAACGGCAATCCGTGCAATCAATGCGCCGCCTGCCGCGGCATCGACGATGGGTCGATCCTTGACGTGGTCGAGATCGACGCGGCGTCCAACAACCGCGTAGAAGACGTGCGTGCGCTGCGCGACGAGGCGGTGTTCTCCCCCGCCAACGTAAACAAGCGCGTCTATATCATCGACGAGGTGCACATGCTCAGCAACTCGGCGTTCAATGCCCTGCTGAAAATACTTGAGGAGCCACCGGCACACCTCATGTTCATCCTCGCGACGACGGAGCTGCACAAGGTCCCGGCGACGATCCTCTCCCGCTGTCAGCGGCACAGCTTCAAGCGCATCCCGGTCGATACGATCGCCGCGCGCCTGAACTATGTAGCACAGCAGGAACGCCTGGACCTGCAGCCGGACGCGGCCGCATTGCTCGCCCGCATGGCGGACGGCGGCATGCGCGACGCGCTGACGCTGCTCGACCAGTGCTCCGGCAGCGATGTGATCACCACCGAAGCGGTCATCTCCGCCATGGGCCTTGCCGGCAACCTGCGCACGGCGCGGCTGCTGCAGAGCATTGCCGACGGCGACACCGCAAAAACACTCGAACAATTCCGCAGCCTCTGGCAGGACGGGAAAGACCCCGCTGCCCTGCTCGACGAGCTGAGCATGCTCCAGCGCGACCTGCTCATGCAGGCCGTGGCGCCGCGCGGCGGCCGGGAGCTGCTCTCCGGCGGATACGACAGCGAAACGCTGCGTTCGCTCTCCGGCGCCTTCACCTCGGCGCAGCTGCTGGCAAACCTGCAGAGCATTCAGGACGCGCTCACCGCCATGGCGGCGCAGCCCAACCCGCGCATCGCGGCGGAGCTCTGTCTGATCCGGCTCTGTCGGCCGGAGCTGTGCGACGATGTGCCGACGCTGTGCGCACGTGTGGACAAGCTCGAACAGGCCGTGCGCAGCGGGGACATTCCGGCTCCGACAGCAGCCGCTCCGGCAAAACCGGCCCCTGCCCCGCAGCTGGAGCCCGTACCGAAATCGAGCCCGGCGCAGGCAGCACAGCCCAAACCGGAGCCAAAACCGGTATTTGATGACGCCCCCCCGTGGGAGCCGCCCGCACCGCCTGTCTCCGTGCCGAAGGCAAAATCGGAGTCAAAACCGGTGTATGACGACGTGCCCCCGTGGGAGCCGCCCGCACCGCCTGTCTCCGTGCCGAAGGCAAAATCGGAGCCAAAACCGGTGTATGACGACGTGCCCCGTGGAGCCGCCCCCGGAGCCAGTGGCTTCACCGGAGGAGCGGCCGCCCTGGGAAATGCCGCCGGCACCGAGACCGGAACCGCGTCCCACGCCCAAAGCAGAGCACACACCAGAGCCACCCGCGCCTCCCGTTCCGGAACCGGAACCGGAAATGGTCCCGGAACCCGCACCAGAGCCGGAGCCTGCCCCCGCGCCCACCGGCGCGTTCGACTGGCAGGCACTGTGCGCGTATATGGAGCATGAGCTGCCGATTGGCCTTTACAACCTGCTACTTGACCCACTGCAGGCAGCCGGCGAGCTGGCGGACGGCACGCTGACGCTGCATTTCAGCCAGCAAATGGTTTACCCGATATTCAACAAGCCGGAGATCGCGGAAAAATTCCGTCTGGCCGTGCAAAAACTGACCGGTCAAAACGTCCGCGTGGTCATGCAGCCGATGGACACGGTCACACAGATCAAGCAGCGGCAGATCGAGGAACTGGCACACTTCCCGAACGTAACGATCCGATAAAAATTTTTTGATTCACAGGAGGATACAAACATGGCAAAAGGCGGTTTTCGCGGCGGTTATGGCGGCATGAATCAGGCCAACATGATGAAGCAGGCGCAAAAGATGCAGCAGGACTTCCTGCGGATGCAGAAAGAACTGGAAGAGAAAGAGTTCACGGCCAAGTCCGGCGGCGGCATGGTCTCGGCAACGGTCAACGGCAACCGTGAGGTCACCAAGATTGAGATCAAGCCCGGCAGTCGATCCCGACGACGTCGAAATGCTCGAAGATCTGGTGCTGGCAGCCGTCAACGAGGCACTGCGTCAGTACGAGGCAGCTTCCGATGCCACGGTCAGCAAGATCACAGGCGGCATGAAGCTCGGCTTCTAAACCCATAAAAATCAGCACGCACGGTCCCATTGGGACGGTGCGTGCTTTTTTCATTTGCGCAAAAACGCGTGCTCCTCGCGCTGAACGAGGCCGAGCGCCGGGTCAAAGCAGGCGCGGCCGCGCAGGACGCAGGTCTTGCCATAGCGCGCGCGGAGGTTATCGAGCGTGATGTCGAGCTGCCGCTGCCGCGCACGGTGCTCCGCATCCTCAAACAGATCCAGCTGATGCGGCGCACACGCAGGCACCAGTTCCAGCGCGCGGATGCCGATACTGCGCAGCGGATCGGGCCACAGGTGCGCCTGCTCGCACAGAGCCAGCGCCGCGTCGAGCAGCTCACTCGTCAGGTCGGACGGGTGCCGCAGCGCCATGCGGTGGCTGCACCAGTGCAGGTCGGCCGTGCGCACGCTCAGCTCTACCGTGCGGCACTGGTACCCCTCCAGCCGCAGGCGCGCGCCCACGCTTTCCGCCAGCGACAGGAGCGCCGCACGCGCGTCCGCCTCGCAGATGAGGTCGCGCGGCGCGGTGGCGCTGTTGCCGATGGATTTCGGCGGCGGCAGATCCTCGACGCGGTGCACCGGCGTGGGGTCATACCCGTTGGCGTAGGCGTGCAGCAGCCGCCCGCCCTTGCCAAGGCGCTGCTCGAGCACATCGGCGTCCGCCGCCGCGAGCGCACCGACCGTGCGGATGCCCAGCCGCTCGAGCTGCCGCACCGAGCTGCGCCCGGCGAAGAGCAGACTGCTGACCGGCAGCGGCCAGACCATGTCCGCAAAGCGCGCGCGGTCAATGACCGTCACGGCGTTCGGCTTGCGGTAGTCCGAGCCGAGCTTCGCGATCGCCTTGCACCACGACACGCCGACGCTCACCGTCAGGCCCGTGGCGTCGAGCACGCGCTGGCGCACCTCCTGCGCCGTGCGCAGCGCGTCCTCATGGCCGACGCAGCCAGTCATGTCCAGCCAGCACTCATCCATGCCGAACGGCTCGCACCGGTCGGTGAAGCCGGCATAGACCTCGCGCACGCGGCGCGAGTAGTCGTAGTAGAGGTCGAAGTCCGGCGGCAGGATCGTCAGCTCCGGGCACTGCTGCCGCGCCGCCCAGAGCGTCATGCCCGTGCGCACCCCGGCGGCGCGCGCCATCTGGTCCTTGGCCAGGATGATGCCGTGGCGCAGCTCCCGCTCCCCGCCGACCGCCACCGGCCGCCCGCGCAGCTCCGGATGGCGCAGCAGCTCGATGCTCGCATAGCAGGCGTTGATATCCGAATGTAAGATCATACGGTCCATAGTGCTTTCTCCCAGAACGAGATTGTCTCTATTATAAATCTCTTTTTGGGATATTTAAAGCATTTTCTTATCTGATTCGGATATTTATCTTGCGTTTTTCCGTCCGATACGATATATTGTATACGAGGTGCTGCATATGTACAAAACCTTTGGTGAAACGATTGCTTCCCTGCGCCGCGCGCACGGCATGCGCCAGCAGACGCTGGCGGACGCGCTGGCCGAGGCCGGTGTGCCCGTGTCGAATCAGGCGGTGTCGAAGTGGGAAAATGACGCCACGCTCCCGAACGCACAGCAGTTTCTGACGCTGTGCCGCGTGCTGGACGTGGACGATATTGCGGGCACGTTCTCCGGCGGGGACGCCGGCGGCCTGCTCGCCGGGCTGAACGCAGAGGGCCGCCGCCGCGCGCTGGAATACATCGCGCTCCTGCGCGAGAGCAAGCGCTTTGCCGCCTCACCGGAACCGGCCGCGCTGCGCAGTCTGCCGCTGTACTCGCTCGCCGTCTCGGCCGGTACGGGCCAGTTTCTCGACGGGGAGAGCTATGAGATGCAGCCGGTCGGCCCCGAGGTGCCGGAGGAGGCAAACTTCGGCGTGCGCGTGGCGGGTGACAGTATGGAGCCGGGCTTTCACGGCGGGCAGACCGTCTGGGTGCACCAGCAGCCGACGCTCGACCCCGGTGAGATCGGCGTGTTCCTCTACGACGGCAGCGCCTATCTCAAGCAGCTCCGGCGCGACGGCGGGCGCGTGTTGCTGCACTCACTCAACTCGGCCTATGCCGACCTGGAGATCTCGGACGCGCTGCCGCTGCGCGTGCTTGGAAAAGCAATGACCTGATAAAAACAGAAAACTCCCTGCGGAACGCATGGTTTCCGCAGGGAGTTTTTCATTTATGCCTCGTTCCAGTGCAGCAGGCGCTCGGACAGCTCTGCAACCGTCTGCACCGTGGCCGCCGCGCCGGCAGCCTCCAGCTCGCCCGGCTCGGCATACCCGTAATACACACCGATACACGGAACGCCGCAGGCAGCGGCGCCGGTGACGTCATACTTCCGGTCGCCGACCATGAGCGCCGCCTCGGGCGCGGTCTGCGTCTCGGCAAGCGCGGCCGCAACGACCTCGGCCTTTGTGCTGCGCGTGCCGTCGTATTCGCAGCCGATCACGCAGTCAAACAGCCGCTTCATATCAAACCGCTGCAGGATCGAGCGCGCCATCGGCGTAGGCTTCCCGGTCGCGACCGCGACGCGAAAACCGTGCGCACGCAGCCGCTCGAGCAATTCCGGAATGCCGGGATAGAGCGTGCACTCATAGATGCCGACAGGCAAATACCGCTCCCGATAGCGTGCGACCGCCGCCTGCGCCTGCTCGGGCGTCATGCCGTACAACTCCGTGAACGAATCGAACAGCGGCGGGCCAACGAACTTGCGCAGGCGCGCCGTGTCCGTCTCGTGGATGCCGAAGCCTTCGAGCGCATACTGCACGCTGCGCAGGATACCTTCGCCGGTGTCAAACAGCGTACCGTCAAAATCAAATAAAACAGTCTGGATCATGACAAATCTCCGTAATCAAGATGGGAAAAGGATAGCATCGGGGCGCGAAATTGTCAACAGCCGCGCCGGATGCATACGCTGTAGCAACCTGAAAAATGTGAGGTTTCGCCATGAACAACGGACTGGAAACACGCTACTTTCTCAGCGCCCTGACCGGCGCGGGCTACTACGCACTGCACAGGCAGTTCCTGCGGCCGCCGCAGCGGTATTTCTGCATCCTCAAGGGCGGGCCGGGCTGCGGAAAATCCACGTTTCTCAAGCGCGTCGGCGATGCCGGGCACGCAGCCGGGCTGGCCGTCGTCTGGCTGCACTGCGCGGGCGACCCTGCCTCGCTCGACGGGGTCTATTTCCCGGAAAAATGCTCCGGCTTCTTCGATGGCACGGCGCCGCACACCGTCGAGCCCGCGCTCTTCGGCGCGAGCGGCGAATATCTGGACCTCGGCACGTTCTGCCGCACGGAGGCGCTCAACACGGCGCGCATCCGCGCCCTGAATGCCGACTGCGCCATGTTCCGCCTGCGCGCGCAGCAATATCTGGCGGCGGCCGCCGCACTCGACCCACGCGCCACGCCGGGGCTGGTCTATCCCGAGGACCGCGAGGCCGCACGCCGCCGCGCAAAGAGCATCTGCGCGCGGGAATTCGGCACACCGGGCAAAGGCACGGAACACGGCCGGTGCGAACGGCTGTTTTTAAGCGCCATCACGTGTGAGGGGCGAATTTTCTTCCCTGATACGATCGCCGCGCAGTGTGAGCGTGTGTACCTGCTCGACGACGGCTGCGGCCTGGCAGAAGAATTTCTGCACATCGTGCGCGCACACGCCGGCCGGTGCGGACTGGACGTTCTCTCCTGCCCCGACCCGCTCATACCGTCGCGCACGCAGGCCGTGCTCGTACCATCGCGCGGCGTAGGCTTCCTTGCCGGAACGGCGGACGACGTGCCGGAGGGTCTGACACAGCGGCACATCCGGCTCGACGTGCTGCCGGACCCCGTACGCCAGCGGGCACTGCGCCGCACCATGCGCAGCGACACCCGGCAGCAGCAGCTCGCCCTCGCAAGCTCAGTGGAGCAGCTGCGCATGGCCAACCTCCTGCACAACGAACTGGAAGCCGTCTACCGGCCGTGCATGGACTTTGCCGCGCTGACCACGTTCACGGACCGGTATCTGCGCACCTTCCCCGGCACATGAGCACAAAACGCCCCGGCGGGACTGTGCGTCCCGCCGGGGTGTTCGTTTGCAGTTTTCTCAGCAGCAGGGCGAAAAGCACGGATTACAGCACAGATTCAGCAGGCACATATCCGCGCACCAGCTGCCGGTGCCGAAGCCGCTGTTCGGATAGCCGGCACTGTAGGTCGCATACGCGTCACCGCCGCTCTCGAGCTGGTGCAGCAGACGCTGGAAGTCCGGATTCGTCGGGTCCATCTCGGCCGCGCGCCGCGCATCCGCCAGCGCCTGCACGCGGTTGCCCGCGCCGGAATTCGCCATGGCACTCAGGGCGTACCAGTTGGCATCTCGTTCGGCCATCGGCACGCCGGACAGCGCCTGCAGCGCCTCGGCAAAGTGCCGCGTCTGGATAAAGTTCACCGCCGCCTGATACTCTGGGCGGATGCCGGAATCGCGCTGCGCGCCCCAACCGCCATAGGCCCCATAGCCACCGTAACCGCCATAGCCGCCCGTCTGGCCGTAACCGCCGGACGCACCGTAGCCGTTGGCCTTGCCGTTTTTGATCGCGTCATAGGCCGCGTTGACCTCGTTCATTTTTTCCGTCGCGTGCGCGTCGTCCGGGTTCAGGTCCGGATGATATTTCTTGGCCAGGCGGCGATAGGCCGCCTTGATCTCCCTCTTCGCTCGCGTCTCTGGAAACACCGAGGACTTCATATGGGTCTCTCATTCGGCGCTCCTCCCGATCTTTCGTTTTTTCATGGCCGCCTCGTAGCGCAGCCATACGCCGGAATATAAAATATTACGCAGCAGCTCCACGTCCTGCAGCACCGGCAGTGCCTCAAACGCCGCTGAACACTCGCCGAGCAGCATCGTCAGCAGTGCGTGGAGGTCCGCATCCTGCGGCAGCGAGCGCAGCGGGTTATACCGCCCGTGCCGGAGATCCTCCGGCAGGTCGATCACCGCGTCAAGCAGATAGATGAATCGGCCCAACGCCTCGCCAAACGGGCGCAGACGGTCGTCCCAGAGCTCACCCGTCACAAACAGCTCGCCCATCAGGCGTCCGAAGCAGTTGGCCGCAGCGTCCGGGTCGCCGGTGTCAGCTTGTTCGATCTCGGAAAGCTCCGCCATGCACTGCTCGATCGCGGCGCATTGGCGCGGCCAGCGCGCGCGCACGGCTGCACACTGGCAGCTGAGCGCCTCCGCTTCCCAGTATTTCAGCGCGCTGCCGTCATCCTGCCAGTCGTCGCGGCAGTTGTTGTAGGCCAGCACGACGTTCATATCGGCTGCATACTCGGTGTAGCGTGTCTGCCAGTAAAAATGCTTGCGCAGCGGGTGCGCAGGGCAAATCTCCATACCGCGCTCCTCGTCCGCTTCATACAGCGCCGAGAGCAGCAGCACCAGAAACGTCATGTCATACGTCAGCGTCAGGCGGCCGGAAAAGCCGTGCCGCTGCTTGAGCACCCGGCACAGGCCACAGTAGCAGCCCTTGTAGCGATCCTTCTGCGCCTGCGTCAGGCCCTCGATATTTGCGATCACATATCCAAACATCTGGCTTCGCCTCAGGTTTTCCGCTGGAAGGACGTGCCGCATTTGCGGCAGACGATATTGATCTTGCCCTTGCCGCGCGGCACGCGCAGACGCGTCCGGCACGACGGACATTTGAAAAAGCGGTAGTCACGCCGCTGATGCCAGCGGTCCACGGCACCACGCCACGCGCTCGTCACCTTGTATCTCTGGCGCAGATACGCACCGTTTTCCTGCTGCCGGCGATAGACATTGCGCGAGCATACGGAAATAGACCACGATCAGGCCAAGGACCGCCAGCGACCACAGGATGCGCGCCGCATAGCCGTGCACGAACATGCTGACGATCAACAGGATCAGCGTCAGCACGGACAGAAGGCGGTTGAGTGCATCCATCCCGTTTCTGCCCATCATCCATTTTGCAAACCGTTGTCTCATGACCGATCACCTTTCCAGGCTGCTGAATTTGATTCTTGTATTTTATCACACGTCTATGAGAAATATATCAAAGAACTGTAAACACCGCGCGTTTCCGCGAAAAAATTGCACTTTTCCGCCAGAGCGTGGTATACTGCTGAAAAAACGAGGAGGTCCCCCAATGAACGCTCCGGATGCGACCCCCGTCGCGCTCGATACCTGGCTGCGGCGCGAGGCATACACGTTCTTCTCCGGCCTGTCGGATCCGTTTTACAGCGTGACCGTCACCGTGGACGTCACAGCACTGCATACGCACACGAAACGGCGCGGCCTGTCCTTTTATTACGCTCTGGTCTGGCTGTGCACGCAGTCGATCAATCACACGACCGCATTCCGATATGCCATCCGAAACGGCCAGCCGGTGCTGCTCGCGCGCCGTGAACCGAGCTTCACCGACCTGCACCCCGGTGCGGAACAATTCCACATCGTGACGATGCCGGCCGGTAACGCGCTGGATGATTTCTGCCGCGCGGCACGCGCCAAGAGCCGGGCACAGACGGAGTTTCTCTCCGCTGCAGCCGAGAGCGACGCGCTGATCTATTTCAGCTGTCTGCCGTGGGTCTCGCTCACGGCGCTGACCAATGAGCGCGATTTTGACGCTGACGACGCCATCCCGCGCATTGCCTGGGGCAAATATCATCGCGAGGGCGAGCGGGACGTGCTCGGCCTCGCGCTCGAGGTAAACCACCGGCTCATCGACGGACTGCACATCGGACGGTTCGTTCAGGACCTGCAGCAGCGCATCGACGCGCTGGCCGAGGCAGAATAATCGTATGTATCAGGCCGACGTGATCTTCAAATCGATGATGCCGATAAGCAGCAGTGCAGCAAAAATGAGCCGCCCGGCTGTCACCGGCTCTTTGAACAAGATGATGCCAACGATCACAGAGCCCAGCGCGCCAATGCCGGTCCAGACCGCATAAGCCGTACCAAGCGGCAGTGTTTTGGTCGCGCGTGCCAGCGGGAAAAAGCTCACCGCCATGCCGGCGAATGTGCAGCGACCAGCTGAGCTTTGTGAATCCCTCCGAACACTTCATGCACACAGTTGCCCGGGATAAAGCCCTCCGGTGAAAGGCCTTTTTGCTGCGTGCTCAAGGGCAGTGGAGTTTCCGGGGCGGCGTATGACATTTTGTTGATTGATAAGCAATACAGGCAGACTCCATGCCGTGAGGCCCGCTGACCATCTGCATATCGCCCAACATCTTTTCGGGGTTGTCCACGAAATTGGCGTTCATCCGGATTCCATCGGCGTCGGTGGCCAGATGCACACAATCGGGCTCAATATCTATCAGCCGATCACGCTTCTAGTGGAAGATAATATCCGAAGTGATCCCCGTACCGGCAGCAGCCTTGAAGGTATCATTCGGCAATCGGATAGCGCCGAGGAGGTCCGCTCTCTGGGCAATATACTTTCGGACATTGGGGTTTTCTTCAGCCACTATCACATCTCGAGGATGTAATAGGGGCAGAAATAGAAAAAGCCCGCTGACCGAAATCAGCGGGCTTAATTCATATGAACTTATCGTATGCTACCGGAACTTGCCTGCAATCGCAGAATTCCGAACGCATTTTTGGCGTATGCTCGGAGTAAATTGGCGTAAGTTGTGGCGTAAGCACCGACAATTTTGGGGCAATCAATAGAGCTTTGCGCCTGCCGGAATGTGAGGATCAACCATCAGCAAATGCAACTTTTCTTCGCCGTTTTCGTGATGCACGGCGGAGATGAGCATACCGCAGGAGTCGATGCCCATCATGGGGCGGGGCGGGAGATTGGTGATTGCGATGCAGGTCTTGCCCACCAGTTCCTCCGGCTCATAATACTGATGAATGCCGCTCAGGATGACGCGATCCTCGCCGGTACCGTCGTCGAGCGTGAACTTGAGCAGCTTCTTCGACTTCTTCACGGCTTCGCAGGCCTTGACCTTCACAGCACGGAAATCGGACTTGCTGAACGTGTCAAAGTCCACAAAATCGGCAAACAGCGGCTCGATCTCCACATTGGAAAAATCAATTTTTTCCTCCACAACCGGAGCCGCCTGAGCAGCCTCCACAGGAGCCGAAACTTCCTTGGAAACCTTCTTGTCAGAGTCCAACGGCTTCATTGTCGGGAACAGGATCACGTCGCGGATGGAGCTGGCGCCGCACAGCAGCATGGCGCAGCGGTCAATGCCGAAGCCCAGGCCGCCGGTGGGCGGCATGCCGTATTCGAGCGCCATGACGAAGTCCTCGTCCATCATGTTGGCCTCTTCGTCGCCGTGGGCGCGCTTTTCGGCCTGCGCCTTGAAACGCTGGTACTGGTCGATGGGGTCGTTGAGCTCGGAGAAGGCGTTGCCCATCTCGCAGCCGCAGATGAACATCTCATAGCGCTCGGTGAGCGCGGGCTGCTCGGGGCTGCGCTTGGCCAGCGGGCTGACCTCCACGGGATACATGGTGATGAACGTCGGCTGGATGAGCGTGGACTCGACCTTCTGGTCGAACGTCTCATAGAGCGCATTGCCCCACGTGTGGGCGACGTTTTCCATGTCCACGCCCACGCTCTTGGCGAGGGCGACCGCCGCGTCCGCGTCCCCGAGGATGGCCATAAAGTCGGCCCCTGTGACGTCCTTGACGGCGTCGGCCATGGTCACGCGGCGCCAGCTCGGCGTGAGGTCGACATCATGGCCCAGCCACTGGAGCTGATACGTGCCGAGAATCTCCTTGGCCGCGCCAGAGAGGATGCCCTCGAGAATGTCCATCATGCCGTCGAGGTTGGTGTAGGCCTGATAGAGCTCACAGGTCGTGAACTCCGGGTTGTGCTTGGTGTCCATGCCCTCGTTGCGGAAGATGCGGCCGACCTCATACACGCGCTCAATGCCGCCGACGATCAGGCGCTTGAGGTGCAGCTCGGTCGCGATGCGCATGTACATATCAATGTCAAGTGTGTTGTGGTGCGTGATGAACGGGCGCGCCGTCGCACCGCCGGCGATGGGGCTGAGCACGGGAGTCTCGACCTCCATGAAGCCCAGGCCGTCCAGATAGCGGCGCAGGTAGGCCACGAACTGGCTGCGGATCTGGAAATTGCGCTTGCTCTCCGGATTCATGATCAGATCCACATAGCGCTGGCGGTAGCGCAGCTCCATATTCGTCATGCCGTGGAACTTCTCCGGCAGCGGGCGCAAAGATTTACTGAGCAGCGTGACCTGCTGCACATGGATGGAGATCTCCCCCGTCTTGGTCTTGAACGCATAGCCGCTCACGCCGATAATGTCGCCGATGTCATACTTACGGAAATCGGCAAACTGCTGCTCGGTCACAGCGTCCTTGCGGACGTAGAGCTGGATCTGGCCGCGGTCATCCTGAATGTCGCAGAAAATGGCCTTGCCCATGCCGCGCTTGGACATGATGCGGCCGGCGGCCTGCAGCGTTTTGCCGTCATAGGCGTCAAAATCGTTCTTGATGTCGGTCGAATAGGCGCTGCGCGCAAAGCGCGTCTGCGTGAAGGGGTCGCGCCCGGCGTCCTGCAGCGCCTTGAGCTTGTCGCGGCGGATCTGAAGGATCTCGGACAGGGACGGCTCTGCCGCCGCCTGCTGGTTCTTTCTCTCTTCGTTCATGATGGACTCCTCAGTCTTCGTTTTCGACGGCGATGATCTTAAACTGCAGCTCGCCGACCGGGGCTGCGACCGTGACGGTCTCGCCGACTTTGTGGCCCTTGAGCGCAAAGCCGAACGGGCTGTCGTCTGAAATGCAGCCTTCCATGGGGTTGGCCTCCTGCGAGCCGACGATGGTGTACTCCTCTTCCACGTCCTCATCGACATCGAGCACGCGCACGTGGCTGCCGATGGTCACGACGTCCGCCGCGACCTCGACCTTCTCCACGACCTCGGCGTTCTCGATCAGGTCCGTGATCTCAGCAATGCGGGAATAGAGCTTGCCCTGCTCCGTCTTGGCCTCGTCGTACTCACTGTTTTCCGACAGGTCGCCGAATGAGCGCGCCTCCTTGATGAGCTCCGCGACTTCCTTCTCGCGGGTCGTCTCGAGGTAGTGCAGTTCTTCTTTGAGCGTGTCCAGACGCTCCTGACTCATCTTATATCTGCTGTCGATCGCCATAATCCGTCTCCTTATATCATTGAAATTTTCGTGTATACGATTTGATTCAGCGCAGCGCGGCAATGGCCGCTTCGAGCTGCGCATCGACATCGCTGTCCGCGGCCGGGGCCACGACAACGTCCGGCACAAAGCCGCCCTGCTCGGACAGGTCCACGCGGTTGGGCGTGAGATATTTCCGGCTCGAGATGTGCACGGCGCTGCCGTCCGGAAGCGCGATGGTCGTCTGGCTGCGGCCCTTGCCGGTCGTGTTCTGGCCGACGATGGTCGCCCAGTCATACTCCTGCAGCGCAGCTGCAAAAACTCCGCCGCACTGTAGGTGTTGCCGTTGACGATGACCGCCATCGGCACCTTGACACAGACGCTGTCGCTCTGCGTGACGGTCTCTTTCCCGTTGCCGTCGACGCTCACGAACAGGTCGCCCTGCGGCAGCAGATGGTCCAGGATCGTGATGAGCTCCGAGAGCAGGCCGCCGGGGTTATCGCGCAGGTCGAACACGAGCGACTTTGCACCGAGGTCGAGCAGCTTATCGACCGCCTGTACGGCACGGCTGCCGCCGCCGGTCTCAAAGTTGCGGATCTGGATATAGCCGACGCCGTTGTCCATGAGCTTATACGTCACAGGGTCGGTGTAGATGACCGTGCAGTCGAGCGTAACGGTCTGGCTCTTGCCGGCAGAATCCTGGATGGTGAGCTTGAGCGTCTTGTTGAGCTTGGCGCGGATGGTGCTCTGCACGTCCGAGAGCGTCTTGCCCGTGACATCCTCCCCGTCGATCGCCGTGATGATGTCGCCCTGCTTGAGGCCGGCTTTCGCCGCGGGGGAATCGCTCGTCACCGCCGTGATGCGAAAGCCCTTCGTCTTATCGTCGAGCTGGATGGTCACACCGATGCCGGCATACTCGTTGTTGGAGTACATCTGGTAGGCCTTGTATTCCTCGGCCGTCATGTAATAGCTCCACTTGTCGCCGATGGCGCTGATGATTGCGCTCGACGAGGCATCGCTGATGGCCGTGTCGTCCGCGTCGCCGATATAGTCTTTGTCCACGACCTGCTTGACCTGCGCAAACTTCAGCGCGAGCTTATAGTTGCTGCTGCCGCCGAATTTGCCGACAAAGATCATCGACGTGACCAGTGCAGTCACCAGAATGCAGGTCACACAGGCAAGGATACTCGCCTTCCAGCCGCGCATTCTGCCGCTTTTTCTGCGGGCCGGCACTTTTTCCGGTGCCTGTTCCTGTGGCTTGTGTTCGTCCATGCTATCCCTCCGGATCCAATTGCTGCCCGCACCGGGCAGCCCCCAATGCAGCAGATGAGCCGGGCAGCCATTTTCCGGCCGCCCGGCAGTTTCATTCAATCAAAATATGTCCAATCAGCTCGCATAGTTGAGCGGGTTCTGGCGCACGCCGTTGACCGTGACTTCCCAGTGCAGATGCGGGCCGGTGGAGTTGCCGGTCGAGCCGACATAGCCGATCGTCTGGCCCTTGGAGACCTTCTGACCGACGGACACCGCGATGGAGCTCATATGGCCGTAGAGCGTGGTGATGCCGTTGCCATGGTTGATGACGACGCAGTTGCCATAACCGGACACGGAGCCGGCCGTAATGATCGTACCGCCGTCGGCCGCAACGATGGTCGCGCCGTAGCTCGCGCCGATGTCCACGCCGGAGTGATACTTCTGCGTCTGATAGATCGGGTGGTAGCGCCAGCCGAACTGCGAGGTGATGTAGTGGCAGGACGGGCACGGCCATATCATGGTGCCGGTGGAGCCGTTGGCTTTGCCCGGGTCATAGCCGGGGTTGTTGTTCTTGTTCGCTTCCTCCTGGCGGCGCAGCTCCTCGACCTGCTTGTCGATCTGCGACTGCACGTTCTTCTGCTGCTGCTCATACTGATCGTAGACGCTCTTATAGGCGTTGATATCCGATTCCAGGCCGGCGAGCAGCGCATTGGCCTCCGAGACCTTCTGCTGCAGCGCGACCTGCTTGGTCTCGAGCTCGGACTGCTTATCCTGTAGCTCGGTGCGGGCATCCTCGAGCTCCGCCTTGACGGTCTCGACCTTTTCGCGGGCGGCCGTCATGTCGGCCTGCACCTGTTTATTATATGCAATGACCTCGCCGACCATGTCCATGCGGGCAAGGAGGTCGGACAGGCTGGTCGCCTCGAGCAGGATGGCGATGTAAGACATCTGGCCGTACTCCTCAAGGTGACGCACGCAGCTGCGGAAGCGGACCGTCTGGGCCTCTTCCTCCTGCTTGGCGGCCTCGAGCTCGACGCCCTTGTCCTCGATCTGCTGGTCGTAGGCCGTGATCTGCTCCTTGACGAGCTCGATCTCCTGCTGGGCCAGATCGTTTTCCTTATCGAGCGCGGCCTTCTGATCCACCACGCTGGCTTTCTTCGAACGCAGGCTGTTGATGGTCTTCTGCTGCTCTTTCTGCTTGGCCTGCAGCTCCTTACGCTGCTGCGTGAGCCGGTTGATCTCCGACTGAGACGCCGCGCTGGCATTGGTCGGGATCAGCGCTGTCATGAGCGAGATGACGAAAATCAGCGCCAGCAGCACGCAAATAACGGATCGAACGACTTTGCGGTTCATCTTCATTCGATTTCCTCCTTAGACTTTCAGATAGTTGCGAATGGCCGTGAGGCCGCCGAACACACCGACGAGCACACCCACGCCGAGGAACACCAGCAGCAGCGGCAGCGACACGGATACAAACGGGAGCACCGTGATGATGCCGGCCGCCATGGTGGACATGATCTTGCCGACGATCAGGCTGTAAAGCCCCCACTGGAGCAGGAACGCGATCAGACCGCCGACGAGGCCGAGCACAAGGCCCTCGACCACGAACGGCAGGCGGATAAAGCCATTCGTCGCGCCGACCATCTTCATAATGGCGATCTCCTCACGCCGGCCGAACGTGGCCAGCTTGATGGTATTGGTCATAATAAACAGGGACACCGCAATGAGGATCACGATCAAAACGACGGAAACCACGCTCACAATGTTCCGGAACGTGATGAAGTTTTCCGCGTAGTCCAAATGCGCCGTGACATCGGCGATGCCGTCCACGTTCTTGAGCGCGGTCTGCGTGTCCTTCATGAGTGACAGGTCGTCGAGCGTCACGACATAGCGGTGACGGAAGACCGACGCGTCAATGTTGTCAAAGAGGTCGGAGTCATACTCGGCCTCGAACGTCTGCATGGCCTGCTCGCGCGTGACGAACTCGACCGAGGCAACATTCGACACCGCGGCGACCTTGGGCTCAATGGCCCGGGCCTCATCCTCCGTGAGCGTCTCATCGACGTAGGCAATGACCTCGTTCTGGTTTTGCAGGCGGTCGATGTTCGCATCAATGTTGAGCGTCAGCAGCGAGAAGCTGCCCATGATGAGCAGGCACGCGATGATGATCGTGATCGACGCGAAGGACATGAAACCGTGCGTGAAGATGTTTTTCACGCCCTGCGCCATCAGGTAGTTGAATCTATTCAGCTTCATATCCGTAGTACCCGTCCAATCCGTCACTGATGACTCTTCCGGCGTCGATGGAGATGACGCGCTTGGAAAAAGCGTCGACCAGTTCCTTTTCGTGCGTCACCACGAGGACCGTGGTGCCGAGCTCGTTGATCTTCTCCAGCAGCAGCATCAGTTCCAGGCTGCGCACCGGGTCGATGTTGCCGGTCGGCTCGTCCGCGATGATCATGCGCGGATTGTTCACGAGCGCGCGGGCGATGGCCACGCGCTGCTGCTCGCCGCCGGAAAGCTCCGCCGGGAAGCGCTTTTCCCGGTCGGCCAGGCCGACCAGCTCGAGCACCTGCGGCACGCGGCGGCGGATCTCCTTATTGGATGCCCCCACCACACGCATGGCAAACGCAACATTTTCATACACCGTCATTTTGTCGATCAGGCGGAAATCCTGAAAAATGACGCCCAGTGTCCGGCGCAGCTTCGGCAGCTTGCGGCGCTTGATGCCCTGCATGTCAAAGCCGTTGACCGTGATCTGTCCGGATGTGGGGCTCAGCTCGCCGGTGATCAGTTTGATGATCGTCGTCTTGCCGGAGCCGGACGGTCCGACCAGAAACACGAACTCGCCCTCATTGATCGTAAATGAGATACCATTGAGGGCCGCAGCCTCCGTGTTTCCGTAGACCATCTTCACATCGTTCATTTGAACCATAAGATGTCCTCCAATATGTTGGGCTTACGCCCGCCCGGGTAAGTGCTCAGAACTTGGCGGTGTTCTGAGAGTCGAGGTATTTCTTTACCATGACCGCGACCTTGAAGAGGATCGCATCCTCAAACTCGCGCAGATCCAGGCCCGTAATCTTCTTGACTTTCTCCAACCGGTATACCAAAGTGTTTCGATGGACGTAGAGCTTGCGCGCCGTCTCCGAAACGTTGAGGTTGTTCTCAAAGAAGCGATTGATCGTGTCGAGCGTATCCTCATCGAGCGCCTCGATGGGGTTTTTCTTGAACGCTTCGGACAGGAACATCTCGCACAGCGTCGTCGGCAGCTGATAAATGATGCGGCCGATGCCGAGGTTATCGTAGTGAATGACCGGCTTCTCGTTTTCAAACACCTTGCCGACCTCAATGGCGACCTGCGCCTCCTTGTAGCGGTCAGCCAGCTCACGCAGGTGGTTGGCCGTCGTGCCGATGCCAACGACCGTCTGGACGTGCAGCTCCGTGCGCACGGTGCGCTCAATGCTCTCGGCCAGCGCGCAGATATCCTCCGAGGTCTCATCCGGCGTCATTTCCTTAATGACGACGATGTCCGACTCGCTCACGCTGAGCACAAAATCATGCTGCCGGTCCGGGAACATATTCTGGATCAGTTCAAGCACAGCGATATCCGTCACATTCACCTGGCGCACCAGCAGCACAGCGCGCGGCACGTCGGTGGTAAAATGCAGCTCCTTGGCACGCACATACACGTCGCCGGGGGAGAATGTTGTCCGAAATGATGTTCTTGACGAAGGCAGCCTTGTTGTGCTTTTCCTCAAAGTTTGTGCTGGCCTCCGTCATGCCGACGGCCGCGAGAATGCAGATGCTGCGCGCCGTCTGATCATTGCCCTCGACGAACACGGCATACTCGAAGCGCGCCGTGCTGGCAGACAGGATCTTATACGTGCGCGTGTCCGTTGCAAACAGCTGCTCCTGCACTTCGCCCACTGCGGCCTGAAAGTCATCCAGACGCGAGCCGATCATCGAAAGCTCACTGCAGGCAATGACAAACCCCTGCTCGTCCACAACACCGATGCAGCGCGTGGTGGCATCTTTCATCTGAACGATCACGCCCTGAAAAATTCTGCTCGACATATCTTTTCCTCCTACGAACGGCCGCCGCAGTCTCCCACAGCACCTACCAATTTCCTACTTTACATAATAGCCGATTTATGTGCATTTTTCAATAGAAAATGGTCGTTTTTTGTGAATAATTTTCGAAATTTCGTGAGATAGTCGGATAATTTCCCGAACTTTTGTAAATTTTCACGAAGTTGGCAGCGAAAAAACAAGCATCGCCTCTTCCGGGCTCAGTTCCCGGTAAGCGCCCGGGGACAGCGCGGGATCGAGCGTCAGCGCCCCGATCGACAGCCGGTGCAGCTGCAAAACCGGCGTCCCGCAGCCGGCCAGCATCCGCTTGACCATGTGGTATTTCCCCTCATAAACCGTGACGCGGCAGCCCCCCTGCTCCGGCAGGCGCTCGAGTCGGGCCGGCAGGCACTGCGTCCCGTCGCCGAGGACGACGCCCTGTGCGAAGCGCTCTGCATCCGCATCCGTCGGCTGCCCGTCCGTGCGCGCGAAATAGACCTTCGGCACATGCTTTTTCGGCGTGATAACGCGGTGAACATAGTCCCCGTCGTCCGTAACGAGCAGCAAGCCGGTCGTGTCCTTATCGAGCCGCCCCGCAGGCACGAGCCCAAAGCGCCGCAGCTCCGGCGGGAACAGATCGAGCACCGTCGGCTGGCTGCGGTCGGCCGTCGCGGTGAGGACGCCGGCGGGCTTGTGGAGCATATAGTAGTGATGTGTCTGATAGCGCAGCGGCTGGCCGCGCAGACAGACGACCGCCGTCTCCGCGATCTTCTGCTCCGGCACGCGGGCAGGCACACCGTCGACCGTGACCTCACCGCGGCGGATATACGCCTTGGCCTCACGCCGGGAAGCGGCGCCGGTATCGGCGAGATATTTGTCCAGACGGATCACGTGCGCCCCCTCCTTTGCGGACATTTGGATTCATTATAACATATCCGGCGGCAAATTTGAATAGGCTTGTTCCGAGGTGTGGTTATGAAGCTCAAATCCTTTCACTGGACAAGACGGACCATCGTATTCGCGCTCATCGGTCTGGCCGTGCTGCTGGCGCTAGCCGTCATCTGGCGCAGCAATGACGGCGTGCTCTCGGCGCACTACAACGTCACAACGACCGACGGGCGCATCGCCTATCTGCAGGCGCTGGGCTGGGAGGCGGACCCCGCGACCGAAACGACGCAGGAGATCGTGATCCCGCGCGTGTTCAACGGTGTCTTCGGCGATTACAACGCCCTGCAAAAGCAGCAGGGCTTTGACCTGTCCACCTACGCCGGCGAGACGTGCACGGCCTATACCTACCGCGTGACGAACTACGAGGGCTCAACGGACACCGTGCTCGCGCAGCTGTTTGTCTATCGCAACCGCGTCATCGGTGGCGACATCCACGCGACGGCTATGGACGGCTTCATGCACGGCCTGCGGTAAAGAGGCGAAAAAAACGCCCGGCACGGAAATGTCCCGGGCGTTAACGCCGGACATTTTGAAGAGCTTCAAAATGTCGATTCAGCCGAAAGCCTTGAAACCTAAGCCTTTCGGCGGCGGTCGATCCGATTTGAGGCGGGTCTTGCCCCCTCGAGCGCCCCCGCTGCTCTAAACCTTTTGCGCTTTCGCATAGTTTTTTGAAAGCCTCAAGCTCCCGGCACGAAAGTGCCGGGAGTTACTGTTTGGTTGGGGTTCAGGCGAGCGCCGTCCAGCGCTCGATGCCGGCCTGCTCCGTATAGGTGTGGCCGACCGAAGCCTCGATGACGTCGGCATAGTACCACGCGTTCGCGGGAACATCCGTAAAGTGCAGCGCCGTCTGCGCGTTCGCCTGCACAAACGTCAGGTCGCAGCTGCGGCCGAGCACACGGTTGAGGATGGACACTGCCTCGGCGCGCGTGATGGTCTGGTTCGGATGGAACGTGCCGTCCGCAAAGCCGCTGACCCAGCCGTTGGCGTAGGCCGTAGCGACCGCATCATAGTACCAGCTGCGGCCGACATCGGAAAACGGCATGCCGCCCGACGCATTCACACCATAGATCCCGGCGAGAATGGTCACGAACTGCGCGCGGCTGATGGCCTGATCCGGATGGAACGTGCCATCGCCGCAGCCATTGATGGCGCCGGCGTTGGCCAGCGTGCTGACCGCAGCCGTGTACCACTGGCCGGCCGGAACGTCGCGGAAGCCATTGCTGCTGCAGTCGTACTGCTTGTGCGCCTGCTCAGTCATGAGCTCATAGAGCATCTGGGCCGCCTCGGCGCGCGTGAGCGTACCGGTCGGTGCAAAGGTGGTCGCCGTGCAGCCGGAGACGTAGGCCTTGTGGCTGGTCATATCCAGCAGACCGGCCGGCTGCGCCGGCTGCGTGCCGGTGCTGCCGCCGTTATTGCTATTGTTGCCGCCCATCTGGGAGATGTACTTTTCCAGCAGCGTCATGGCCTGCTGGAGCGTGATGGTGCGGCTGTTATAGAGCGCGCAGATGATCGTCACGACGTTCTTCAGGTTCATGTTCGTCGAGGAGATGAGCTGGGACAGAAGCTGCGCGATCTGATCATTCGTGAGGATGCTGCCCGCGATGCCCGTCAGGATGGCGTTGATGCCGGTCTGCGTCATGCCGAAAGCCTTCAGGATCTCGGCAAACGCCTGCTGGGCCGCCTCGCTGTTCGAGCCGCCGGCGGCAATGTCACCGATGACCTGGCCGAAGTTGATGTTCACCGTGTTGCCGGTGATGGTGATGATGCCGTGCATGTAGTTGTTGTTGCTGGCAATATCCTTGAACAGATCGCCCACATCCACGTTCACGATACCGTGGATGAAGTTGCTGTCGCTGGCGATGTGATCGACAAGGTCGCCCACGTCCACGCCGACGATGCCGTGGATGAAGTTATCGCCGTTGACGATGCGGAGCTGGTCAAGAATGTGCGAGAGCACCGTATCGTTATCCGTGAGGGAAGTCGTCACCGTGTCAGCCGCATCCTTGTCGACGGCCAGCGTAGCGGCAGCGGATTTCATGAGCTCGACCGCAGTGCCGTCACTGATGGTCTGGTCACTGTCAAGCGCGCAGATCACGGACGCCATGCCGGCAAGATCAAACGCGCCGGTCTTGGCGAGCTGGGTGGTAAGGGTCTGCGCATCGTCTGCTGACAGATTCTTCTGTACGATGCCGGAGACAATCACGTCCGTCTGGCTGTCCGGGATGCCGGCGGCCTTGCAGATGTTCGTCAGGATCGTGCGCGCATTTTCGCCGTCGAGGTCATCCGCCTTGGCGTCCATGATGGCTGCGCCGAAGTTGATGTTGATAACGTTGCCGCTGACGGTCACGATGCCGTGCGTATAGTTGCAGCCGCTGGCAATATTGTCAAACAGGTCGCCGGTCTTGACGCCGACGATGCCGTGGATAAAGTTGCTGTTGCTGACGATGTGATCAACGAGGTCGTTGATGTTCACGCTCACGATGCCGTGAATGAAGTTATCCCCGTCGACAATGTGGATGCTGTCGAGAATGTGCGAGAGCGCGGATACATTGCCCTTGCCCTGCAGCGGCTGGATGCCGAGCGCCGCCGCAACGGTCACGGCCGCGTCGCGAAACAGCTGCGCCGCCGTGCTGACGTCGAGCAGGCCGCTGTCCGTCAGGCTGCCAAACAGAGTCGTGATGTCCGTCAGGCTGATTTTCCCGGTCGCAGCAAGCTGATCGACCATGGCGGATGCCTGATCCTCGCTGAGCGTGCCGGCCGCGATGGCATTGACAATGCCGCTGCTCTGGATCTGGGTCATGCCGGCATCCGTAAGCAGCTCGGTCAGGAACGTGCGGGCGGTCTCCCCGCTCGCGTCCTGCTGCTGCGCATTCTGGAAGGCGAGGCCGAAATTGATATTGATGCGGTTACCGACCACGGTCACGATGCCGTGCGTATAGTTGCTGTTGCTGGCGATATTCTTGAACAGATCGCCGACCGTCACGCGCACGATGCCGTGGGTGAAATTGCTGTCGCTGCCGATATGGTCGACCAGATCTTTGATGTTCACGCCGACGATGCCGTGGATAAAGTTATCGTCGTTGGCGATGCCGATCTGGCTCAAGATCTCACTGAGCAGACCGTTGTGCAGCTGGCCATAGGCCGTGTCGGATGTGCTGCTCTCCGCTTCCGTGTCTGCCGCGAAAGCCGGGACTGCAGCGAGGCTGAATGCCAGCACGAGGGCCAGTATCAGACTCAACGTCTTGCGCATTTTTTTCATAGGATTTTGCCTCCTTTAAGTTCCAGGTAAGCATACAAGGAAAAGGTGCCGGCAAAATGTCGGACACAGGCACCCGCATCCCATCGGCGCGGTGCCCGGAGCCTTTTTTCACCACGAAATATAGGCCGCAATTATTAAAAACGCATTAGGAAAGTAATTAAAGTTTCGATTATGAAACAATTTTATCGAAAAACAAAAAAATTCCTCCCCGGCCGAAGCCGGAGAGGAATTCAGAAAACCGGAAATTACTCGTTGATGGCGATGACAACACCGGAACCGACGGTACGGCCGCCTTCACGGATAGCGAAGCGCAGGCCGTTCTCGATTGCGATCGGGGTGATCAGCTCGACGTCCATGTCGACGTTGTCGCCGGGCATGCACATCTCAACGCCCTCGGGCAGGGTGATGACGCCGGTAACGTCGGTGGTACGGAAGTAGAACTGAGGACGGTAGTTGTTGAAGAACGGGGTGTGACGGCCGCCCTCTTCCTTGGACAGGACGTAGACCTGGCCCTTGAACTTGGTGTGGGGGTGGATGGACTTCGGAGCAGCCAGAACCTGACCACGCTCAACAGCCTTCTTGTCGATGCCGCGGAGCAGGCAGCCGACGTTGTCGCCAGCCTCGGCGAACTCGAGGGTCTTGTGGAACATCTCGGTGCCGGTGACGGTGGTCTCCTGGGTGTCCTTGATGCCGACGATCTCAACCTTATCGCCAACCTTGACAACGCCACGCTCGACACGGCCGGTAACGACGGTGCCACGGCCGGAGATGGTGAACACGTCCTCGATGGGCATCAGGAACGGCTTGTCAGCAGCACGGTCCGGAGTCTTGATCCAAGTGTCAACAGCGTCCATGAGCTCCCAGATGCACTTGTACTCGGGGGCCTTCGGATCGGTGGACTCGGAGGCCAGAGCGTTCAGAGCGGAGCCCTTGATGATCGGGGTGTCGTCGCCGGGGAAGTCGTACTTGTCGAGCAGCTCACGGACTTCCATCTCGACGAGCTCGAGCAGCTCGGGATCGTCGACCTGGTCGACCTTGTTCAGGAACACCAGAACGTACGGAACGTTGACCTGACGGGCAAGCAGCAGGTGCTCACGGGTCTGAGCCATCGGGCCGTCGGAAGCGGCGATGACGAGGATGCCGCCGTCCATCTGAGCGGCGCCGGTGATCATGTTCTTGATATAGTCGGCGTGGCCCGGGCAGTCGACGTGCGCATAGTGGCGGCCCTTGATCTCGGTGCCGTCAAGGCCGATGCGGTCGTCGGTCTGGTACTCAACGTGAGCGGTGTTGATCGTGATGCCACGAGCCTTTTCTTCCGGAGCCTTATCGATCTGGTCGTAGGCAGCGAACTCGGCGCTGTTCGGGTCAGCCAGGGACAGAACCTTGGTGATCGCAGCGGTCAGGGTGGTCTTGCCGTGGTCGATATGGCCGATGGTGCCGATATTGACATGGGGCTTGGTTCTATTGTACATCTGCTTTGCCATTAGAATATCCTCCTAATTCTAAAATAATGTTGTGACTTACTCTCTTATAAGGCACATTGTGCCGGTTGCGCAGGTCAGTTGCTGCCGTGGATGATCTTCTCCTGAAGTGACTTCGGCAGCTCTACGAAGTGGCTGGGCTCCATGCTGTAGGTCGCGCGGCCCTGCGTTTTGCTGCGCAGATCGGTCGCATAGCCGAACATGGATGCCAGCGGCACGTTTGCAGTGACGATCGCCGCACCGTTGCGGATGTCCGTGCCGGCGATCTGACCGCGGCGGGCATTGATATCGCCCATGACGTCGCCCATATAGCTTTCCGGCGCCGTAACGACGACCTTCATGATGGGTTCGAGGAGCGTCGGGCCTGCCTTCTGGCATGCTTCCTTGAATGCCATGCTGCCGCAGATCTTAAACGCCATCTCGGACGAGTCGACCTCGTGATACGAGCCGTCGAGCAGCGTGACTTTCACGTCCACGACCTCATAGCCCGCAAGCACGCCGGACTGCATCGCGCCCTGGATGCCCTGATCCACACAGGGGATAAACTCTTTCGGGATCGCACCGCCGGTGATCTGGTTGATGAACTCGTAGCCCTTGCCGGGTTCGTTGGGTTCCACCATGAGCTTGACGTGTGCAAACTGGCCTTTGCCGCCGGTCTGGCGCGCGTAGCGCGTGTCCACCGTAGCGGCCTTGGTGACGGTCTCTTTATAGGAGACCTGAGGTCTGCCGACATTCGCCTCGACGCGGAACTCGCGCAGAAGGCGATCGACGATGATCTCCAGATGGAGCTCGCCCATGCCGGCGATGATGGTCTGGCCCGTTTCCTCGTCCGTGTAGGCCTTGAAGGTGGGGTCTTCCTCGGCAAGCTTGCCAAGGGCGATGTCCATCTTCTCCTGCCCGGCCTTGGTCTTGGGCTCGATTGCTACGCGGATGACCGGTTCCGGGAACTCCATCGACTCGAGTACGATCGGGTACTTTTCGTCGCAGAGCGTGTCGCCGGTCGTCGTATTCTTGAGGCCGACCGCCGCCGCGATGTCACCGGAATACACCTGCGTGATATCCTCACGGTGGTTGGCATGCATCAAAAGGATGCGGCCCAGACGCTCGCGCTGGCCCTTGGTGGAGTTCAGGACGGATTTGCCGGCTTCGATCGTGCCGGAATAGACACGGAAGAACGCCAGACGGCCGACGTACGGGTCGGTCATGATCTTGAAGGCCAGAGCAGAGAACGGCGCGGAATCGTCCGCGGAGCGGTGCTCGACCTCATCCGTCTTGGGCACCGTGCCGGTGATCGGCGGGATGTCCAGCGGGGACGGCATATAATCGACGATGGCGTCCAGCAGCTTCTGCACGCCCTTGTTCTTGTAGGACGTGCCGCACACGATCGGGACGAACTTGACCTGCGTCGTGGCCTTGCGGATGGCCGCCTTGATCTTTTCAGTGGGGACCTCCTCACCTTCCAGATACATCTCCATGATCTCGTCGTCGAAATCGGCGACGGCCTCAAGGAGCTGCGTGCGGTACTCTTCGGCCTCGGCGCGCATATCCTCGGGGATCTCCTCAACGCGCATATCCTTGCCAAGATCGTCGTAGTAGACGTCCGCCTTCATCTCGAGCAGGTCGATGATGCCGCGGAAGTCCGCCTCGGAGCCGATCGGCAGCTGGATCGGAACAGCGTTGCAGCGCAGGCGCTCGTGCACCATGTCGACAACGTTGTAGAAGTTCGCGCCCATGATGTCCATCTTGTTGATGTAGATCATGCGGGGAACATTGTAGTGGTCAGCCTGTCTCCAGACCGTCTCGGACTGCGGCTCCACGCCGCCCTTGGCACAAAGGACCGTCACGCAGCCGTCGAGCACGCGCAGGCTGCGCTCGACCTCAACGGTGAAGTCGACGTGGCCCGGGGTGTCGATGATGTTGATGCGGTTGCCCTTCCAGAAGCAAGTGGTCGCAGCGCTCGTGATCGTGATGCCGCGCTCCTGCTCCTGCGCCATCCAGTCCATGGTGGCGGTGCCTTCATGGGTCTCACCGAGCTTGTGGTTGACGCCCGTGTAGAACAGAATACGTTCCGTCGTGGTCGTCTTACCGGCGTCGATGTGCGCCATGATGCCAATGTTTCTTGTGTTTTCAAGGGAATATTGTCTGGGCATAATTGATAGCTCCTAGTCGGAAGATTACCAGCGGAAGTGTGCGAACGCCTTGTTGGACTCGGCCATCTTGTGGGTATCTTCGCGCTTCTTCACAGCGGCGCCGGTGTTGTTGCAGGCATCCATGATCTCGCCTGCGAGGCGCTCCTTCATGGTCTTTTCGCTGCGCTTGCGGGCATAGCCGGTCAGCCAGCGCAGGCCGAGCGTCTGGCGGCGCTCCGGACGCACTTCCATAGGAACCTGGTAGGTCGCGCCACCGACGCGGCGGGCCTTGACTTCGAGGCTCGGCATGATGTTGTTCATGGCTTCGGTAAACGCATCGAGCGGTTCCTTGCCGGTCTTTTCCTTGATGATGTCAAAAGCATCGTACACGACCTTCTGAGCAACACCCTTTTTGCCGTCGAGCATGACGCTGTTGACGAGCTTAGTCACCAGAACGCTGTTGTACATCGGATCCGGCAAGATTTCTCTTTTGGGAACGTTACCTCTTCTGGGCACTTTGCTTCCCGCCTTCATTAAAAAATGACTTCACAGGTACTCGAAGATGCGGTGCATCTCCGTCTGCGCCCCGAGGTTAACGAATACATATATATCAGTTAACAACAGGGCAAAATTTGCTGTTGGAACTTACTTCTTTCCTGCCTTCGGCCGCTTGGCACCGTACTTGGAACGGGCCTGCATACGTCCGGAAACGCCCTGCGTATCGAGCGTGCCGCGGATGATGTGGTAACGAACGCCAGGAAGGTCCTTGACACGGCCGCCGCGGATCATAACGACGCTATGCTCCTGCAGGTTGTGACCGATGCCCGGGATGTAGGCGGTTACCTCGTAGCCGTTGGTCAGACGCACACGGGCGATCTTACGAAGCGCGGAGTTCGGCTTCTTGGGGGTAGAGGTACGCACGGCAGTGCAGACGCCGCGCTTCTGAGGAGCGCTCAGATTGGTCTCGCGGTTCTTCAGGGTGTTGAGGCCCTTCTGCATGGCGGGAGACGTGGACTTGTAGGTGACTTTCTCTCTGCCCTTTCTCACCAACTGGTTAAAAGTAGGCATGGTTTTCCTCCTTTCCTCGAAAATGGATCTATTTATACGATGCCAAAAAACAGCATCGGATAAACCGTGATTCTGCCGGAAAAATTTCAGGAAATCCCGGCCATTTTTGTGCTTTTTACACAGGCATGACAAATCCGTGGGCGCACGCCCACGCAAAATAGGATTTTAGCATATTGCACAAGATTCGTCAAGCATTTTTATTCAAGACGGAAGCGAAAATTTCACCGGGATATGCAGGCATATCCCGGTGAAGCGGTTGGTATTTGGTCGTTTAAAGCGCATTGGAGATGTTGGCGAGATCGGACAGATCCACGCCGTCATCCTCGGGCTCTGCGGGGGCCACCGGCTCCTCATTCGTCTCAAAGTTGCGGTAGCAGGCAAGGCCGCTGCCGGCGGGGATGAGCTTGCCGATGATGACGTTCTCTTTCAGGCCGACGAGATGGTCGATCTTGCCCTTGATGGCGGCATCGGTGAGCACCTTCGTGGTCTCCTGGAAGGACGCGGCCGACAGGAAGCTCTCCGTAGCGAGCGACGCCTTCGTGATGCCCATGAGGACATGCTCGGCCGTGGCGGGCACGAGGTCGGTCTCCCCTGCCGCGATGCGCTCGGCGATGGCGCGGTTGGCCGCACGGAACTCGTGCAGGTCCACGACAGCGCCGGACAGCAGATCCGTGCTGCCGGAATCGTCGATGCGGACCTTGCGCATCATCTGGCGGACGATGATCTCGATGTGCTTATCGTTGATGTCAACGCCCTGCTGACGGTAGACCTTCTGGACCTCCTGAATGATATACTGCTGGCAGGCGTCCACGCCGCAGATGCGCAGCACGTCATGCGGGCTGTACGCGCCGCTCGAGAGCGGCTGGCCCTTCGTGACCGTGTCGCCGTTGGCAACGAGGATGCCGGCAGAGTACGGCAGGTTGTAGGTGACGGTCTCACCATCGACCGGGTTGGTGATCGTGACGGCGTAGATGGAGGTCTTCTTCGTCTCCTCGACGCTAACGATACCGGGAATCTCGGCGAGGGTGGCCATCTTCTTCGGCTTGCGCGCCTCGAACAATTCCTCAACACGCGGGAGGCCCTGCGTGATATCGTCGCCGGCGACGCCGCCGGTGTGGAACGTACGCATGGTCAGCTGCGTGCCCGGCTCGCCGATGGACTGGGCGGCGATGACGCCGACCGCCTCGCCGGCGTTGACCGGCTGGCCGATGGCCAGGTTGATGCCATAGCACTTGGCGCAGACGCCGCTGCGCGCCTCGCAGGTCATGACGCTGCGGATCTTGACTTCCTCAATGCCGTGCTCCTCGAGCACCTTGGCATCGTCGGGCATGAGCATATGGTCGGTATCGAACAGCACCTCGCCGGTCTTGGGCGACACGACGGGCTCGGCCGGGTAGCGGCCGTGGATGCTCTCGCCAAGGCTCTGGACCTCCTGTCCCTTGTCGAACACAGCGCGGGCCATGATGCCGTCGGTCGTGCCGCAGTCCTCCTCGCGGATGATGACATCCTGCGAGACATCGACCAGACGGCGGGTCAGGTAACCGGAGTCGGCGGTACGCAGTGCGGTATCGGCCAGGCCCTTACGGGCGCCTCGGGACGAGATGAAGTACTCGAGGACGGACAGGCCTTCGCGGTAGTTGGCCTTGATCGGGATCTCGATGGTCTTACCGGCGGTGTTCGCAATCAGGCCGCGCATGCCGGCGAGCTGACGGATCTGCGCCATGGAACCACGGGCGCCGGAGTCCGCCATCATATAGATCGGGTTGAACTCATCGAGGCAATTCTGCAGGGCCGAGGTGACATCCTTGGTGGTCTTTTCCCACTCGGAGACGACCAGACGGTAGCGCTCGTCATCGGTGATGAAGCCGCGCTTATACTTCTTCTCGATGGCGATGACCTTCTTCTCCGTGGCGGAGATGAGGGTCTTCTTCTCCTCCGGGACGGTCATGTCCGCGATGGAGATCGTGATGGCGCCGATGGTGGAGTACTTATAGCCAAGGGCCTTGACGTTATCGAGCACCTCGGTCGCAACGGTGAAGCCGTGCTTCTCGATGCAGCGGTCAATGATATCGCCGAGCTGCTTCTTGCCGACCTGGAAGCTGACCTCAAGGTCGAACAGGTGCTCGGGATCGGTGCGGTCCACGTAGCCGAGATCCTGCGGGATGGGCTCGTTGTAGATGATGCGGCCGACGGTCGTCTCGATTGTGCGGTGCAGTGTCTCGCCGTTGACCTCGCGCGCAACGCGCACCAGGATCGGCGCGTGCAGACCGACATCGCCATAGTTGTAGGCCATGATGGCCTCGTTCGGGTCGCGGTAGACCTTGAGCGGCTTATAGCTCGGGATCTTGCCGCCATCGGCCTCGGCCTTCTTCTGCGCGGCGACGAAATCGTCTGCGTCGACGATCTCATTGACCGGCAGGTCGGTATCGCCGGCGTCGGTCACGAACACCTGCTCGGCGCCCTTCTCGGCCTTGCCGAGGCGGACGTAGGTCAGGTAGTACGCGCCGAGGATCATATCCTGCGTCGGCACGGTGACGGGGTGGCCGTCCTGCGGACGTAGGAGGTTGTTGGCCGAGAGCATGAGGATGCGTGCCTCGGCCTGCGCCTCGGCGGACAGCGGGACGTGGATGGCCATCTGGTCGCCGTCGAAGTCGGCGTTGAACGCGGTGCAGCACAGGGGGTGCAGCTTGAGTGCGCGGCCCTCAACGAGCACGGGCTCGAACGCCTGGATGCCCAGGCGATGGAGCGTCGGCGCACGGTTGAGCATGACCGGGTGGTCCTTGATGACGACTTCGAGCGCGTCCCACACCTCGGTGCGCTGCTTGTCGACCATCTTCTTGGCGGACTTGATGTTGTTGGCAACGCCGTCCTCGACGAGCTTTTTCATGACGAACGGGCGGAAGAGCTCGATGGCCATTTCCTTCGGCACGCCGCACTGATAGAGCTTCAGGTCCGGGCCGACGACGATAACGCTTCGGCCGGAGTAGTCCACGCGCTTGCCGAGCAGGTTCTGACGGAAGCGGCCCTGCTTGCCCTTGAGCATGTCGGTCAGAGACTTGAGCGCGCGGGAGTTGGCGCCGGTGACGGCGCGGCCGCGGCGGCCATTGTCGATCAGGGCGTCAACCGCCTCCTGCAGCATGCGCTTCTCATTGCGGACGATGATGTCCGGCGCATTGAGCTGGATGAGGCGCTTGAGACGGTTGTTGCGGTTGATGACGCGGCGGTACAGGTCGTTGAGGTCGGACGTGGCGAAACGGCCGCCGTCGAGCTGGACCATGGGGCGGATCTCGGGCGGGATGACCGGCAGAATGTCAATGATCATCCATTCCGGGCGGTTGCCGCTGCGGTGGAAGGCCTCAACGACCTCCAGACGCTTGACGATCTTCGCCTTCTTCTGGCCGCTGGCCTCCTCGAGCTCAGCGCGCAGCTGCTCGGAGAGCTTGGCGCAGTCGATCTGCTGCAGGAGCTTCTTGATGGCCTCGGCGCCCATGCCGGCCTCGAAATCGTCCTCATACTTCTCGCGCATGTCGCGGTACTCTTTTTCGGACAGGATCTGGCAGCGCTGCAGCGGCGTCATGCCGGGGTCAGTGACGATGTAAGCACCGAAGTACAGCACCTTTTCCAGCACGCGCGGGGTCAGATCGAGGATCAGGCCCATGCGCGACGGGATGCCCTTGAAATACCAGATGTGGCTCACGGGCGCGGCCAGCTCAATGTGGCCCATGCGCTCGCGGCGGACCTTTGCGCGCGTGACTTCGACGCCGCAGCGGTCGCAGATCTTGCCCTTGTAGCGGATCTTCTTATACTTGCCGCAGTGGCACTCCCAGTCCTTCGTGGGTCCAAAAATGCGCTCGCAGAAAAGGCCGTCGCGCTCGGGTTTGAGCGTGCGGTAGTTGATGGTCTCGGGCTTTTTCACTTCGCCGGAGGACCAGGAAAGGATCATTTCAGGGGAGGCAATGCCGATCTGAATTGCATCAAACGGGGTGTAGCTCATGTTTTATTCCTCCTCCTTGTCAGAATCGTCCGTATAGTCATCGTCGTCGCCGGCATCGCCGAACGCGCCGAGCTGTCGTCTTCCTCCACCGGTACGTCCTCGATCGTGAAGCCGCTGCCGGTGATCTCATCATCGTCGGACTTATAGGACATCTCATCGCGCATACCCGGGATGTAATCGTCCTCGTCGTCCTTGAGTTCGATCTCGTCGCCGTTCTCGTCGAGGATGCGCACGTCCAGGCACAGGGACTGCAGCTCCTTGATGAGCACCTTGAACGACTCCGGCACACCCGGCTGCGGGATGTTCTCGCCCTTGACGATGGCTTCATACGTGCGCACGCGGCCGGTCACGTCGTCGGACTTCACCGTCAGGATCTCCTGCAGGGTGTAAGCCGCGCCGTAGGCCTCGAGCGCCCAGACTTCCATTTCGCCGAAGCGCTGGCCGCCGAACTGCGCCTTGCCGCCGAGCGGCTGCTGCGTGACGAGGCTGTAGGGGCCGGTGCTGCGGGCGTGGATCTTATCATCGACGAGGTGGTGGAGCTTGAGGAAGTAGACCCAGCCGACCGTGACGTCGTTATCAAACTTCTGGCCGGTGCGGCCATCGTACAGAACGCTCTTGCCATCCTCGCGCAGGCCGGCTTTGTTGAGCGTCTCGCGGATGGTCTCCTCGTTGGCGCCGTTGAAGACCGGCGTTGCGACCTTCCAGCCGAGGGCCTGAGCCGCGTAGCCCAGATGCACCTCGAGCATCTGACCGATGTTCATACGGGAAGGCACGCCCAGCGGGTTGAGGACGATGTCGAGCGGCGTGCCGTCCGGCAGGTACGGCATATCCTCACGCGGGAGGATGCGGGACACGACGCCCTTGTTGCCGTGGCGGCCGGCCATCTTGTCGCCGACGGAGATCTTACGCTTCTGCGCGATGTAGACGCGCACGACCTCGTTGACGCCGGGAGACATCTCGTCGCCGTTCTCGCGGGTGAAGCGCTTGACATCCACGATGATACCAGCCTCGCCGTGCGGGACCTTGAGCGAAGTGTCACGGACCTCTCTCGCCTTTTCGCCGAAGATGGCGCGCAGCAGGCGCTCCTCGGCAGTCAGATCGGTCTCGCCCTTCGGCGTGACCTTGCCGACCAGAATATCACCGCTGCGCACCTCCGCGCCGACGCAGATGATGCCGCGGTCGTCGAGATACTTGAGCGCATCGTCACCGACGCCGGGGATGTCACGGGTGATCTCCTCGGGGCCGAGCTTCGTATCGCGCGCGTCGCACTCGAACTCTTCAATATGAATGGAGGTGTAAACGTCCTCCATGACCAGACGCTCGTTGATGAGCACGGCGTCCTCGTAGTTGTAGCCTTCCCAGGTCATGAAGCCGACCAGCAGGTTCTTGCCGAGCGCGATCTCGCCCTGCGAGGTGGCCGGACCGTCGGCAATGACGTCACCCTTGCTCAGGCGGTCGCCGACGGCGACGATCGGGCGCTGGTTGATGCACGTGCCCTGGTTGGAGCGGGCAAACTTGATGAGCTTGTAATCCTTGATCTCGCCGCTGTCGTAGCGCACCTTGACGCTGTCGGCCGAGACGGCCATGACCAGGCCGTCATCCTCGGCGAGGATGACCACGCCGGAGTCCACGCACAGCTTGTGCTCGATGCCGGTGGCGACGATCGGCGCCTCCGTGACCATCAGCGGCACGGCCTGACGCTGCATATTCGCGCCCATGAGGGCACGGTTCGCGTCGTCGTTTTCCAGGAACGGGATCATGGCCGTCGCGATGGAGACCATCATGCGCGGGGAAATGTCGATGTAGTCGACGCGGTCGCGGTCGACCTCGACGATCTCGTCACGGTGGCGGCAGGTAATACGCTCGTTGATGAGGCAGCCGTTTTCATCGACCGGCTCGCTCGCCTGTGCGACGATGTAGCGATCCTCGACGTCCGCCGTCATGTACTCGACGTCGTCTGTCACGCGGCAGGTGCCCTTCTCCACGCGGCGGAACGGCGTCACGAGGAAGCCGTACTCGTTCACGCGGGCGTAGGACGCGAGATAGCTGATCAGGCCGATGTTCGGGCCTTCAGGTGTCTCGATCGGGCACATGCGGCCGTAGTGGCTGTAGTGCACGTCACGAACATCGAAGCTCGCGCGCTCACGCGACAGGCCGCCGGGGCCGAGGGCGGAGATACGGCGCTTGTGCGTCAGCTCTGCCAGCGGGTTGGTCTGATCCATGAACTGGGACAGCGGGCTGCTGCCGAAGAATTCCTTGATGGAGGCCGTCACGGGACGGATGTTGATGAGCGACTGCGGGGTGACCACATCGAGATCCTGCAGCGTCATGCGCTCGCGGATCACGCGCTCCATGCGGCTGAAGCCGATGCGGAACTGGTTTTGCAGCAGCTCGCCCACGCTGCGCACGCGGCGGTTGCCGAGGTGGTCAATGTCGTCCGGCTCGCCGATGCCGTGTGCCAGGCAGCACAGATAGTTGATGGACGCGAACATATCGTCCGCGATGATATGCTTCGGAATGAGCAGGTCAAGGTTCTCCTCGATGGCTTCCTTGAGCGCGTCGCCCTCGTACTGCTCCATGAGCTGGCGCAGGATCACGCCGCGCACGAGTTCCTTGACACCGAGCTCGGCAGGGTCGAAGTCGACGTAGTGCTTCATGTCGACCATGCCGTTGCCGAACACGCGGATGGACTTGCCGTCCACGTCCAGATAGACGTCGTTGACGCCGGCCTCGGCGATCTCCTCGGCGCGCTCGCGCGTGAGCACCTCGCCCGCCTCAGCAATGATCTCACCGGTCATCGGGTCGGCGACCGGGGCCGCCAGCGCGAAGCCGGCGATGCGGCCGCGCAGACCGAGCTTCTTATTGAACTTATAGCGGCCGACGTTCGAAATGTCGTAGCGGCGGCGGTCATAGAACAGGCCCTCGAGCAGCGTCTCCGAGCTCTCGACCGTCGGGGGATCGCCCGGGCGGAGCTTGCGGTAGATCTCGACGAGCGCCTCCTCGCGGGAGTTGCAGGTGTCCTTGTCGAGCGTGGCGACGATGCGCGCGTCGTTGTCGAACACTTCCTTGATCTGCTCGTTCGTGACGACGCCGGTCGTCATATCCGGGATGCAGGACAGCCAGGTATTCGGGTTGTCCGCCTTATAGGCGCCCATAGCCTTGATGAACCAGGTCACGGGCAGCTTGCGGTTTTTATCGATGCGGCAGTTGAAGATGTCGTTCAGGTCCGTCTCGTACTCGAGCCAGGCACCGTGGTACGGGATGACGGTCGTACCGTAGGTGGAGTTGTAGGCCTTGTCGGTCTTTTTATCGTAGTACACGCCGGGGGAACGCACGATCTGCGAGACGATGACACGCTCCGCGCCGTTGATGACGAAGGTGCCGCTGGGCGTCATGATCGGGAAATCGCCCATGAAGATCTCCTGTTCCTTGATCTCCTCGGTCTCCTTGTTGCGCAGGCGGACGCTGACCTTCAGCGGGGCCGCATACGTGGCGTCGCGCGCTTTGCACTCTTCCTCGGTGTACTTCGGGTTCTCGTCCATGGAATAGTCCACGAAGCGCAGCTCGAGGTTGCCGGAGTAGTCGGTGATGACGTCCACATCCTTGAACACATCACGCAGGCCCTCTTCGAGGAACCACTTGTACGAATTCTTCTGGATCTCCAGAAGATTCGGCATGCTCTGGATCTCCTCGTGACGGGCAAAGCTCATTCGTTCGGTTTTTCCATAGGTGACTGCCTTTGGCATGGCGAACACTCCTTCTTTTGAGATTGCGAACACCCGGTTGGGTTGTAAAATACTTTTTTGACCTGTTGCATTTTTGCAGCGCATCCGGTAAAATGTGCTTGTAGGTTGTGGGAGTAGTCTCTCCCGCTCCTAAAGACACATAGCGTGATATTTTACCATTGCAACGCATAGGTTGTCAAGCACTATTTTGTGAATTTTCCGCCGGCAGGAGCGCGTCGCCCTGCCGCTTTTTTGTATCTTCGGAGGGATAGCCATGGATGTCCGGATCTGTCTGCTGCTGGCCGCCGAGGCCGGGCTGGCGCTGGTGCTGCTGTGGAGCGCCGGCGTGCTCCGGAAACCGGCGCACGTCCTGTGCGCGGCGCTGCTGCTGGCGGCGGCGTTCGTGCTGCGCGGACTGTGCCTGAATTATGAGACGAGCGACTACACGCAGTTTCTGACCGTGTGGGTCGATTTTTTCCGCACGCACGGCGGGCTCGCCGCGCTGCGGGAGCCTGTGGGGAATTATAATGTACCGTACCTGACGTTTCTGGCGCTCATCAGCGGTAGCTCCCTGTCCGATCTGCACCTGATCAAACTGTTCAGCATCTTTTTTGACGTCGTGCTCGCGTGGTCGGTCATGCAACTTGTGGGTCTGTTCCGGCATGAAGCGGCATGGAAGCTCACGGCGTTCTTTCTTGTGCTCTTCTGGCCGACGGTCGTGCTCAACGGCGCGCTCTGGGGCCAGTGCGACAGCGTGTATGCCTCCCTCGCCGTACTGAGCGTCTATCTCGTGCTGGCTGGCCACCCCCTGCTCGGCGTGATCAGCATCGGGGCATCGTTCGCCTTCAAGCTGCAGGCCGTGTTCGTCATGCCGGTGTTTCTGCTCTTCTGGCTCACGCGGCGCGTCAGGCTGCGGCACGCGCTGGCCTTCCCCGCCACGTGCGTGGTCATGGTGCTCCCGGCCGTCATCGCCGGGCGCGAATTGTGGGATGCACTGACCATCCCGTTTCAGCAGACGGGCAGCATCGGCACCGGGCTCAACTACAATTCCTCGTCCGTCTTTGCGCTCGTCACGGATGTGCGCGAGCCCGATCTCGCCGCAAAGCTCGGCATCGGCGCAGCCGCGCTCGTGATCGTGCTGCTGGCCGTCTGGTACTGGCTGCGCCGGAACGATTGCTCCGACCGGGCGCTCGTGCTGGCAGCGGCGCTGCTCGCGGTCGCGATCCCCTTTTTCCTGCCGCACATGCACGACCGATATTTCTTCGCCGCCGATGCGCTCACGCTCGCGCTGGCAGCCGCGTGGCCGCAGCTGACGCTGCCTGCGGTGCTGTGCGAGTTTGCGTCCCTGCTCGGCTATCACGCCTATCTGCGCATGCGCTACCTGCTGCCGATGGCCGACGGCGCGCTCGCGCTCATTGCCGCGCTCATCATTCTGGCGGCCGCACTGGCGCTGGAGCTGCGGCAGAGTGCGCCGCTGGACGACAAAATGAAAAAATCGACCTGAGTCGAAAATTTGTGGTTGACATTCCGCGCTTTTCTGTTATAATAACTCATGCGTTTGAAAAGTGCATATGCGGGAGTGCTGGAATCGGTAGACAGGCAGGCTTGAGGTGCCTGTGTCCAACCATAGACGTGTGGGTTCAAGTCCCATCTCCGCACCAAAAATCGGCAAGCATCATACGATGCTTGCCGATTTTTACTTCTTCACTCTTACTCTTACCTTATAACTATTCGCTCTTACCTCTTCACGATTTCATAGCACAGCCGCCGGCAGAAAATCTGCCGACGGCTCTTTTGCAAACGCAAAGCAGATCGGATTCGAGGCGGGCCTTGCCCCCTCGAGCTCCCCCGCTGCTCTGTGATCCCGCGCGCAGCATCTATCCCTCAACGTCACAGCCGCCGACGGAAAAACCGCCGACGGCCGCTTTGTGAGAGAGACGCAAATTATCCAACGATGAAGTACAGGACCATGAGCGCGCACAGCAGGTACATGATCGGGTGGATCTCCTTGGCCTTGCCGCGCACGAGCTTAACGAGCACGTGCACGATGATGCCGGCGCCGAGACCGTTGGTGATGTTGCCGGTGAAGGCCGTGAACATCATCATGACGCAGGGGCCGATGGCGTCGTCAAAGTCCGTGAAGTCGATCTCCGTGAAGCCCTTGAGCATCAGAAAGCCGACATAGATCAGTGCCGGGCCGGTCGCGGCATACGGGATGGCGACGAACAGCGGCGCGAGGAAGATGGTCAGCAGGAACATGATGCCTGCGACGAGCGCGGTCAGACCGGTGCGGCCGCCGGCTTCCACGCCGGAGGTGGACTCGACAAAGGTCGTGATGGTGGTGTTGCCGGTCAGTGCGCCGACGCAGGTGCCGATGGCGTCGACGAGGAAGGGCCGCTCGATGCCGGGCAAGTTGCCGTTTTCATCGAGCATGTTGGCGCGGTTGGCAACGGCGAGCACCGTGCCGAGCGTGGAGAAGAAATCTCCGAAGAAGCACACGAACACGAGGATAAGCCCGCTCGCGGTGAACACGCCCTTGAAATCGAGATTGAACATGACGTTGCCCAGCTCGCCGAAGTCCGGCATAGCGGCGACGCCGTTGAGCGTCGTCACGCCGAGGGGGATGCCGACGAGCGTGGTGGCGATGATACTGATGAGGATGGCGCCCTTGACGTTCAGGGCGTTGAGCACGATGATGAGCAGCAGACCGCCGATGGCCAGCAGCACGGCAGGATCGGTGAGATTGCCGAGGGCAATGCCGTTTTCAAACGAGCCGATGCCGCAGTTTTTGAAGCCGAGATAAGCAATAAAGAAGCCAATGGATGCGGAGATGGCGATCTTAATGTTCTTGGGAATGACGCGCACGATCAAATCGCGCAGGCCAAAGACCGTCAGCAGTACGAACACAATGCCGGAAATGAGCGTGATCGCCATGGCAGAGCCGAAGCTCAGCGCCTGCGACTGAATGAGCGCGCCGAGAATGAAATTCGAACCCATGCCGGTCGAAAGTGCGAAGGGGAAGTTCGTGTAAAAGGCCATCAGCAGCGTGATGAGGCCGGACACGAGCGCGCAGGTGATCATGATGGCGGACTTGGTGATGACAACGCCGTTGACATCCGTGATGTACGCCTCGCCGCCGCAGATCGCAGCCGGCTGAACGGCCAGCACATACGCCATGGTCATGAAGGTGGTCAGGCCCGCGATGATCTCGGTTTTCTTGTCCGTACCGCGCAGGCCAAGCTGGAATAGTTTCTCCATCAAAAACGCCTTATCCTTTCTCTGTCTCTGGTTGATTTATGCTTCCGCATCCGCAAACACGGGTACGAACGTCTGGTTGGCGCCGTTGACGAGGCCCATATCCGTAATGACCACGCTCGGCAGCACCGGCAGCGCCATGACGGCGGTCGCCAGCAGGGTGAGCTGTCCGTCGCTGATGGCATCGAGCGCGGACTGCACGGCCGCGATCTCATCGGCGACCTCGGCGCAGGGCTTCTGGCTCATGAGGCCGGCAGCCGGGAGGGCGATGTGCGTCTCCCGCTCGCCGTCGATCACGCAGACGCCGCCGCCGCATGCGCGCAGGATCTCGGCAGCGCGGAAGGCATCCTTCGGATCGTGATAGCTGACGGTGAAGTTGTGGCTGTCGTGCGAAACGGTAGATGCGAGCGCGCCGCTGCGCAGGCCAAAGTCGCGGTAGACGGCGATCGTCTTTCCGCCGCGGCCGTAGCGGTTGGCACAGCAGACGAACACGAGCGTCGGATCGCCGCTGATGTCGACCGCACCGTCACGCACCGGCAGCTCCACCGGCTCGACGTGGTGCAGGATGCGGTTGCCGTCCTCGGACACCATGACGTTGACGCGGATCGTATCGCCGGTGTAGCCCTCGGGCACACGAAGTTCGAAGGACGCGGGGCCCGTGATCTGCGGCAGATCAACGGTGTTCGGCAGGTCATAGTCGGCCGTCTTGCAGTCGCCGCCGAGGTACTTGCCGTCCTCCGCGACGAGCACGCCCTCGGTGAACACGGCCTTCGGCCGGCTGCCGTCGAGCGCGTCGACGAGCTGAATATCGGCGATGTAGCCCGGCGCGATCGCGCCGAGATCGTCAAAGCCGTACTCACGCGCGGCGTTGAACGTCGCCATCTTGACAACTTCACGGCCGTCGAGGCCGGAGGCGACCGCCTTGCGCACAACGTTGTTGATATGGCCGACGGTGAGCAGATCCTTGGCGTGGACGTCGTCCGTGCAGACGGACACGAAATCGCGCCACGGCTGATCCTTGCAGCCGTCGACAAGGAAGGAAAGGTTATCAATGAGGGAGCTGGCGCGGAGATTGATATGCATGCCGGCGCGGAGCTTGGCGCGCACCTCGTCGGCGTTCACGCTCTCGTGGTCGGACACAGGACCGCCGATGCGGTAGGCCGCAAGCTCACGGCCGAAGCAATACGGCGCATGGCCCTGCAGGAACATGCCGCGGCGCAGGCCCTCGTCGATGATGGTGTGCATGCGCTCGCTGTCCTGAATGACGCCGACGTAGTCCATGATCTCGGCGATACCGATGACGTCGTCCATGTCCAGCAGCTCGCCGACTTCCTTGGCGAGGAACTCAGCGCCGGCGTTTTCCATGCCGGGCACGGCTGGAACGCACGACGGGGCAAGCACGTACTGGCGGAGCTTGGACTTTTTCGCATTGGCGAGCATGAAGCGCACGCCGTCGAGGCCCATGACGTTGCCGATCTCGTGCGGGTCGGTGCAGATGGTCGTCGTGCCCCACGGCAGGATGGCGCGGGCGAGATTCTCGGGGATCATCATCGTGCTCTCGATGTGCATGTGCGTGTCGATGTAGCCGGGGATCAGGTAGCGGCCATGACCGTCGTAGTACGACTTGGACGGCAGGACGGCCTCCTGTCCTTCCTCACGCACCAAAACAACAAATCCGTCCAGTATGTCGACACTGGCCGGATAGATTTCTCCCGTAATGACATTGAAAAACTGCACGTTGCCGATCGTCAGATCGCACGGGATCTGACCCATGGCCGCCTGAATGAGGCGTGAGCGATCCTTTGCCTTGCGTGTACGCATCAAAATCCCTCCCTGAAATCATAAGCTGCTGACAAAACCATAAAAAGCGTTTCCGCTTTCTATCCAGACAAAAAAACGGCGGAGCGTCTGCAATCTGCGACCCTCCACCGAAACGGCAAAGCTCACACAGCGGTTTGGCGCTGTGCGTGCTGCATTCCGGTAGTCGGGCAATTCAAGGGCCGCCCGGTAGAGACGCGGGGCCCATGTGACTTCCCCGCCTATACCTGAAAATGTCTGTGTTCACTTGTTGGAACGCCTTGATTATAAATCCGGCGGCACCGAAAAGCAATTATTCAAGAACCTGAAATAATTCCGCCCTTTCGATTTTTCTCTATCCATTTCGCCGAATTTACTCCCAGAAAATGAAAGTGTCTCCGACCGGCGTATGTTCGTCCGGCAGAGACACATTCCTGTATTATGTCTTTTATGCGCTTACGCGCCGCGCAGCAGCGCCACGGCCGAGCGCGCGGCCGTGGCCGCGTCCGGGCAGTAGACGTCCGCACCGATCTCATCGCTGTAGCCGGGCGTGATGGGCGCACCGCCGACAAAGATCTTCACCCGGTCGCGGATACCGCGGGCCTTTGCCAGCTCTACCACATCGCGCATTTCCGGCATGGTCGTCGTCAGCAGCGAGGAGCAGGCAATGATGCCGCAGTGCTGCTCGATGGCCGTGTCCACAAACTGCTCCGCCGTGACATCCACGCCGAGGTCGACGACCTCCAGTCCGCTGCCCTCGATCATAATCTTGACGAGGTTTTTGCCGATGTCGTGCATATCGCCGCGCACCGTGCCGAGGCAGACGCGGCCGATCGTCTCGCTGCTCTCCCCATCATGTACGGCTTGAGCAGCTCCGTCGCCGCCGCCATGCAGCGCGCCGCAATCAGCATCTCCGGCACAAAGGCGCGGTTAGCCGAGAAATCCTCGCCGAGGATGGTCATGCCGCGCACGAGCCCGTCCGTGAGGATCTCCTGCGCGCCGTGGCCGCTCTCGAGCGCCTCGGAGCACAGCTGCAGCACGCGCTTTTGCTGCCCGCGCACGAGCGCGGACGCGATGCGCGAGAGCACATCGCCCTGCGGCTGCTCAGCCTCGGGCGCACTCCTGGCCGGCGCCGCCGAGGTATGCACGCTCCGGCGCGGCACGGGCGGCAGGTGCGTCACCGGTACATGCAGCGCCGCATTGTATTCATCGACCGCCTGATTGAGATAGGTATCCACATGCGGGTAGACCGTGCCAGCCAAACCGTAGGTGATCGACGGGATATAGTGTCCGCCGGGGCAGTTGCGCCGCAGCACGCCGCGGGCATAGGTGAGGATGTCCTCGGGTGTGGCGTCCTTGCGGTCAATGGCCGCGCCGAAGCCGCCCATGAGCGTGAGCCGCCCGTTTAAGTGCGCCTGCAGGGCAGGAATATCGTTTTCCGGCAGAACGCCCTGCCAGACCTGAATGCCGATCTCAGCCATGTCGTCCACGATGGGCACGAGATAGGAGTCCGCGTGGTGGATGGCGATCACACCGCGGGAGCGGATATAGCCGTAGAAGCGGCGGTAGGGTTCTTTGAAGAACTCGCGCCACATATCCGGCTTCATAAACAGGGCATTTTTCGTGCCCCAGTCGTCATGCGAGAAGATCACGTCCGGCTGCAGATTGTCGATGAGCATGCGCACATACGTCAGGCGATACTCCGTGATGTAGTCGATGAGCGCGTGCATATCGTCCGGGTGCGCATAGAGGTTCGTAAGCGTGTCCTCAAAGCCCATGAGGAAATGGCACTGCTCAAAGATGCCCGTGCCCATGAAGCCCGCCAGCAGGTGGTCCGGCCCGCAGGCGGCGCGCGCCTCAGCACGGCAGGCCTCCCATCCCTCCGTGCAGGCGGCCTCAAGATCGGGAGCATGCACCGTCTCGCGCCAGCGCATGATGTCCGGGCAGACGGCGAGACCCTCGCGCGTGTCCGGCATGGGGCCGGGCGCATCCTCAGGAAACAGGATTGTCGTGCCCCAGCGGTCCACGCTCGTTGTGCCGCGCCTGCGGTTGCCGCGCAGGTAGGTGTTGCACGGGTCGGTAAGGCACATGTGCAGCGCCTCATACTGGCGCAGCTGGCGCTCCGGCTGGCCCTCGGGCCGGATGAGCTCGAGGAAGATCTCTTTCGGTGTGGACATGGTTTTCACTCCTTGTTGTACAAAACGCAGGATGTATACGTCATGGTGCGCGGGCCGTAGTTGTAGGCAAGGCCCGAGCGCATGCAGATGTCGCTCACGAACAGGCCGTACGCCTCCATGGACGACAGGCGCTTGGTCGGGTACCGGCACGGGCGGTCGGGATACGTGCAGCGGGCGCAGAGCGTGCAGCTGCCGGCCGTCAGCGGCAGACAGCCTGGATGGAGCCGGCGCATCTGGCGGGCGAAGTCGGCGAAGCGGCGCTTGTGCGCGCGCTCGGTGTCCGCGATGGATTCATAATCAAAATCATCGCGCAGCATCCCGGTCGTCTGCACGAGGATGCCGGCATCAAAGCCTGCGATGCGGCGCGCGGCCGCCTCGATGCTGCCGCAGCCGGGCGGACAGGCCCAGTTGTGCCCATAGCGCCCGCAGCGGCCGTCAGCGCACATATCGCGCACAGCCTCGAGCGGCACCGCCGCCGCCATATTCAGCTGTGCCCAGTTGGAAAAGCCGTTTTGTGCGGCCAGTGTTTCCGGTTCATTCATATGCAAAGCCTCTTGACAAAGCAAAGTTCCGCCGCTTAGAATGTGCCTATATCTTATAAGGGGGCGGCGGCCATGTCAAGCATTCAAATTGAACAAAACGGCCGTATCCGCACCGTTCCCCTGTCGGCAGATGAGACACTGCTGTCCGTCCTGCGGCGCGCGGGCTATTCCATCCCCGCCGCCTGCGGCGGAAAGGGCCGCTGCGGCAAGTGCCGCGTGCCGGTCAACGGCGTGCCCCGTCTCGCCTGCCGGGTCCACCCGGCGGACGGCGACACCGTCACGCTGCCGGAAACTGCCGGCGGCGCGATCCTGACCGGCACCGTGCCGCTGCCCGCCTGCCAGCCGGGGCGCACGGGCTGTGCCGCCGCCGTCGACCTCGGCACGACGACCGTCGTCGTGCGGCTGTACGATCTTTCGTCCGGCGCAGAGCTTGCGACCTGCAGCGGCTGGAACGCACAGGCCCCCTACGGAGCCGACGTCATCAGCCGCATCCAGTATACGCTTGAGCAGCCTGACGGCTTGAACGAGCTCTCGCAGCGGATCCGGGCACAAGTCCGGGCGCTGGTGTCAGACGCACTCGCGCGCAGCGGCCGCACGCCGGACACCCTGCGTGAGATCACGCTCGCCGGCAACACCGTCATGCAGCACCTCTTCGCCGGGTACTCCGTGCGCGGCATCGCCGCAGCACCCTTCCGGCCGGAGACGCTCTTTGCAACGCGCGGAGGCGAAACGCTGCACGGCGTGCCGGTGCGCTTTGCCCCCTGCGTGGCGGGTTACGTCGGCGGAGACATCACGGCCGGGCTGCTGGCCGCCGGACTGGCGGAGCTGCCGGGCGAACATTTGTTTCTCGACATCGGCACCAACGGCGAGATGGCGCTCGGCGGACGCGGCGGGTTCGTCTGCTGCGCTGTGGCGTCCGGCCCGGCCTTCGAGGGCGCGGGCATCACGTGCGGCATGCCGGGCGTGGACGGGGCCGTCAGCCGTGTACGGTATGACCGCGGCTTTCTGTACGACGTCATCGGCGGCGGTGAACCCAAGGGCCTGTGCGGCTCCGGCCTGCTCGACCTGACGGCGGTGCTGCTGCGTCTCGGCGTCATCGCGCCCGGCGGGCGGCTGCTGCCGCCGGAGGACGCGCCGGAATCCCTGCGCCGCTGTCTGACGCGCGATGGCGACGGCAACGGCCGCTTTCACCTGACGCCGGAGGTGTACCTCACGGCGGCGGACGTACGCAATCTGCAGCTGGCCAAGGCCGCCGTCGCAGCGGGCATCCGCGTGCTGCTGCAGCAGCGCGGCATCACGCCGGAGCAAGTGGACGGCGTGTACCTTGCCGGCGGCTTCGGCAGCTATCTCGACCCCGAGAGCGCTATGGCCATCGGCATGCTCCCGCGCGCGTGCGCGGGCAGACTGCACACACTCGGCAACACGGCGCTCGCCGGTGCGGCCGCGCTCGCGCTCGCCCCTGCGCAGTGGCAGCGCATCGGAGATATTTCCCGGGCATGCAGCTATCTGGAGCTGTCCGGCCGCGCGGACTTTGCCGCGGCCTTTACTGGCAATCTGTCATTTCCGCAGCCATAACATTTCACGGAGGTCACAACATGGAAATCCGTTTCCCCCTCATCCTCGACGGCGCGACCGGCACCGAACTGCAAAAGCACGGCTACGCCGGCGATGTGAGCGCCGAGCAGTGGACGCTCGAACACCCGGACGTCATTGTCGGCATCCAGCGCGGCTACGTTGCCGCCGGAAGCCAGGTGCTCTACACGCCGACCTTCGGTGCCAACCGGCAGAAGCTCGAGGAACGCAGCATCTTCAACCAGACGGCAGACTATAACCGCCGCCTTGCCGCGCTCTCGCGCGAAGCGGCGGACGGCAGGGCGTGGATTGCGGGCGATCTTGCGCCAACGGGCCTGTTTCTTGCTCCGCTCGGCGAGGCGTCGTTCGAGGATCTGGTCGATATTTATACCGAACAGGCGGCCGGGCTCGGGCGGCCGGCGTCGATCTGTATGTCATCGAAACGATGATGACGCTATCGGATGCACGCGCCGCCGTGCTGGCCGTGCGCAGCGTGAGCGACAAGCCGATCTTTGTGTCCTTCACGTGCGACGAGAGCGGCCGGAGCCTCTCGGGCACGGATGTGACCGCCGCGCTGACCGTGCTGCAGGGCATGGGCATCCACGCTTTCGGGCTCAACTGCTCGACCGGGCCGGAGCAGATGCTCGTGCAGCTGCGCCGTCTGCGGGAATACGCCCGCGTACCGCTGATCGCAAAGCCCAACGCCGGCATGCCCATTACCGTCGGCGGCAAGACCGTGTACGACTGCACGCCGGAGGAATTCACGGCGTTCGTGCAGCCGATGCTCGATGCCGGTGTGGCTGTTTTCGGCGGCTGCTGCGGCACGACGGCGGAGCACATCGCCGCGCTGCGGGACGCCCTGAAAGACGCGAAATTCGTCCCGCCTGCGCCGGAGCACACTGATCTGCTCCCAGCCGCAACGGAGAAGCTTCCCTGCTATCTGCCGGTGGACGCCGGGCACGGCCCGGTGCTGACCGCCGGGCCGGATCTCGAGGACCGGCTGGCGGATGCGCTCGACGACAGCGAACCCATGGTCGCGCTGCGCGTCGCTGCCTGGGAGGATATCGACGCGCTGACCGACGTGCAGTACCTGCTGAGCAAGCCGCTGTGCCTCGTCTGCGACGATGCGGAGCTGCTCGAGGCGGCGCTGCGCGCCTATCAGGGCCGCGCGCTGTACGAGGGTGCGCTCCCGGAGGCGGCGCTGCTGCCCCTGTGCGACCGGTACGGTCTGCTGATTTGAACAGTCGCCGCCCGAGGTGGTAAATTTCGTAGCGACCACACGCCCATGAGGTAAAAAAGAGACGCAGGAGGATGCTACGCCTGCCGGGCGGCTTCTGCAGAAAGCGCGCAGTTTCTTAGCGCTTATTGTGACAAAAAAGCGTGAAAAGGCAGCAGTTTTTTGTTGACACGGCAAATTTTCTGTGAAATAATGAACCTGTACTACGTAGGTACATCCGGTGCTGTGGGGTACACCGCGTGGGACAACCGTTATGAGAGGAATGACCATCCCTCATAAACAGGAACGGAGCAGATACATCCCCCCGTATCTGCTCCGTTTTTCTTTTTAAAATTCACACGTCCAGCCGCCCGGCGTATTTCTTCCCGCCGGCGGACAGCACCGCAAGCATGGCAAACACGGCGGCAAAGCCCATTGCGTCCCAGACCGTAAACGGCGTATTGAGCAGCGTCACGGCCAGGATGGCCGCTGTGACCGGCTCAGCAAAGCCGTAGAGCACGCTCTTTTCCGGGCCGATGAGCTTCACGCCCGTCATATAGAGGTTGAAGGCCAGCAGGTTGCCGAAGAGCACCACAAACAAAATGCCGCCGACGCCGCGCAGCGACGGCGTATAACCGAGCGTCCAAGGGCGCATGGTCAGCTCAAAGAGCACGGCACCCATCAAAAACGCCCATGCCTGCAGCATGCTGACCGGATAATCACGCAGCTCCCGGCGCGGACAGAGGCAGTTATACACTGTCACGCACACCGCGCACGCAACGCCCGCGATCAGCGCCACCGGCGACACGGCAAACGCAGTCAGGTCGCCGTGCGTGGTCAGCAACGTCACGCCGAGCAGCGCCAGCATGATGCTGGCAATCTCATACGCACGCGGCTTTCTGTGCGCGCCCGCGCAGGCGACCAGCAGCACCATCACCGGCGACAGATCCTGCATGATCGTGCCGATCGCCGCGTTGGAAAACTGAATGGTCAGAAAATAAAGAAACTGGCTCAGGCTGATGCCGAAAACGCCGTAGAGCACCAGCATCACCGTGCTGCCGCGCTGCCGCCATGGGGCGAACAGCAGCCGCCGGTCCTTCACCAGCCAGTATACGAACAAAATCAGACCCGCCAGGCCCAGACGGATCGGGATCAGCCACGTGGTCTGCATGGCCTCATGCGTAAAGAGATACTGCCCCATCGTACCGGAAATGCCCCAGCACACACCACCGCCCGCTGCCATCAGCGCGCCCTTGAGCTCTCGGCTCATCGCAAACATCGACCTCGCTATCCATCGGAATACGCGCTATTATAGCAGACGGCGTTCACGGCTTCAAGCGCTGATTTCACGATTTTTTCGCCCGCTCCGGCACACCGGCAAGGCAAAACGGCAGTTCCAGCGAGTGCTGCTCGAGCAGCGCCCGGTCGCGCAGGATCTCCCCCGCCGGGCCGTCTGCCGCGATCTGCCCGTCGTGCAGCAGCAGAACGCGGTCACACGTCTCGAGCACGAGGTCCAGATCGTGCGTCGCGATGATCTTCGTCACCGGCAGCGCGTTGAGCGTGCGGATGAGCGTGCGGCGGTTTTTCGGGTCGAGCGCCGTGGACGGCTCGTCCATGAGCATGATCTTCGGCTGCATGGCGAGGATGGTCGCGATGGCGGCCATGCGCTTTTCACCGCCGGAGAGCTTGTGGTTGCGGCGGTTTTTCAGGTGGGTGAGGTCCAGCTCCGCGAGCGTCCGGTCCACGAGCGCCTCCGCCTCCGGGCGTGGCATGCCGTAATTGAGCGGGCCGAAGAGCATGTCCTCAAACACCGTCGGCATGAACATCTGGTTGTCCGAATCCTGCAGGACATAGCCCAGCCGCCGGCGGATGTCCACAAGGTTGCCGCGGTTCATCTCCAGCCCGTCGATCGTGATCGTGCCGGAGACGGTGATGAGCCCCAGCGCCGCTTTCATGAGCGTGGACTTGCCCGCGCCGTTGGCGCCGATCAGGCCGACCTGCTCGCCCTCGGAAACGGAAAACGATAAATCATTCAAAATCGTGCGCTCGCCCGGATAGGCGAACGAAACATGGTCAAAACACAGCATATGCGCCCCTCCTCAGGCAAAAAGTCCGCCCAGCAGCACCGGCAGATTGTACAGCCGCGCCAGAACGATCAGTGCCACGCACCCAATGGCAAACGGCCACGAGGCCCGGCTCGACGGCCGGCCCTGCGCGTAATGGAACTCTCCGTGATAGCCGCGCAGCTCCATGCTCTCATAGAGCGCGGTCGCGTGGTCCATGCTGCGCAGCAGCAGCTGGCCCAAAAACGAGCCCCAGGCGGAAATATGCACACCCTTCTGCCCCGGCGCGCGCAGGCGGTAGGCATCCGTCATGATGGCCGCCTCGTCAAGCAGCACGGAGATGTACCGGAACGTGAGCAGCAGCAGCGACGTGAGCACTTTCGGCACGTGCAGCTGCCGCAGCGCGCGGCAGATGTCCTCGATGCTCGTCGTCGCCGCGAGCAGGAACGACGCCATGAGGCAGAAGATGCCCTTCATCATCAGCGTCAGCATGGAGATCACGCCGCCACTGACGCCGACCGTGCCGATATACAGCACGATCTGCTTGTCGAAGAAGGGGTTGAACAGCCCCACCGCGCACACGAGCGGCATGACCACGCGCAGCTTGTGAAAGCACGTGTGCACCGGGATCATGCTGACCTGATAGCCGGCAAGCGGGAAGAGCACCATGACGAACACGCCCGAGATGTCGTACTTATGAAATGAGACCGTCACGACGATGTAGAGCACGGTCACAAAAAGCTTGGACAGCGGACTGAGCCGGTGCATCGGTGAATCCTGCGCCGCCAGCTCGTCCATGGCCCGCAGCTCGACACTGGCCTGCTGTGCTTTGTTCACGTGTACTCACCTCCCCATTGGTGCAAAAACGCCCATTGCGGCAAGCTCCGAATGGAGCTTGCCGCATGGGTCGTATCTGGATGTCTGGTATCGAGATCAGGATTGATGGCGCTTCTTGTGCCGGCAGATCCCGCCGACACCGCAGATGAGCGCCGCTGCCGCCGCCACGATGGCAGCGCCCGCAATGCCGGACACGGACGTGCCAGCTGCGGAATCGCTCCCGGCGAAGGAATAGTCCGGCAGGAACGCCGTCTTTTCCTGCACGGCGCCAGCCTTATCGGCCGCGCTGCTCTGCACGCCGTAGCTGTCCTCGTCGAGGCCCATGTTCTGCGTGTAGCCAGCGTCGCTGTTGCCGAACAGCGACCACTCCAACCCGTCGGGGTTGCCGCTGGCCAGCAGCGACAGGCCGCCGCCGACGAGCACCGCCGCAAGGGCGATGACCGCGATCGTGCCCTTGAATGAGACCTTGCCGGCAGTTTCGCCGCCCGTGCACACATCGCGCAGCAGCTCCGGCCGCGCCTCATAGAGGAACAGCAGCACCGCAGCCGTGATGAGGCCCTCGATCAGGCCGATGGCCAGATGAATGGGCTGCATGATGGCGCAGAACGCGCCGAACGGCAGATCCGTGATACCGGAGAGCGTCGTCTCCAGCACGACCGAGAACGCGCCGAGCTGCAGCGTCAGCACACAGCCGAGCACGGACGCAAGCGTGATCTTGAGGCGGTTCGCCGCCCGCTCGCCGCGCCGCGCAAAGCAGCGGCTGCGCATCAGCGGCCGATAGATGAGAAAATATCCGACAAAGCAGCCGTAAAACGCCATGTTCCAGACGTTCGCGCCCAGCGCCATCAGGCCGCCGTCAGCAAAGAACAGGCTCTGGATCGTGAGGATCACGATCATGGACAAGAATCCCGCCCACGGTCCGAGCACGGACGTAAGCAGCAGGCCACCGCACAGGTGGCCGGAGGAGCCGGTGCCGGGGATGGTGTAGTTGATCATCTGCCCCGCGAACACGAGCGCCGACATAACGGCCATGGTCGGCAGCTTCTTGCCCGCCGAGGTCAGGTCCTGCTTTTTCTTCCTTGTGCAGCTCCACGATCGAGGCCCCCGCAACGACCGCAGAAGCGGCATACATCACACCGGCGACCGCCGGCGTGAGCAACGCATCTGCCATATGCATGGGATGCACCGCCTTTCCCTTCGTTTCTTATGACAAGATTATAACGCACCAGCCGCTTCCTGTACAAGCTCCCGGGGGATTCGTTGCTCAACACTTTCTCTCCCTGTGATGAAAAACGAAAAAAGTTGGTGCCGGATGCGATTTGCATCCGGCGCCAGCTGATTTTCATGGATGGGCAGCATCACGCCGCCGGTTATAAAGAAACATGCCGACCCCCGCGCCGCAGATGAGCATATAGCCCAGAACGCTGAGCCAATCCGGCACCTCGCCAAAGACGAAAAAGCCCAGCGCGGCGGCAAAGAGCACCTGCGTATAATCATACACCGAGATCTCCTTGGCCGGCGCGCAGACATACGCCTTCGTGATGCCGAGCTGCCCGACGCACGCAAACGCCCCCGCCAGCAGGAGATAGATCAGCTGCCGCGCGCTCAGCGGCTCATAATCCAGCAGCAGAAGCGGCAGGCAGACCAGACAGGAGAATGCCGAGAAATAAAACACGATGCGGCTGCCGTTTTCCCCGCGCGCGCCGAGATAGCGCACAAACGTATACGCAGCGCCCGCGCCCAATCCGCCGAGCGCACCGGCCAGCGCCGGAAGCGCCTGAGGATTATCGAAGCTCGGTTTGATGATGCACACACTGCCGCCGAAGGCGACCAGAACGCCGAGCATCTGCACAAGGTTCGGCTTTTCGCGCAGCAGGAAAATCGAAAACACGATGGCGAAAAACGGCGAGAGCTTGTTGAGCATGTTCGCATCCGGCAGGTTCAGCTTGCCGATGGCATAAAAATTGCACAGCAGACCCAGCGTGCCGAAAAAGCACCGGCCGAACAGCGCCGGGAGGTTGCGCCGCGCCGGCAGGAACGACGTGTGGCTGCGCAGCATGAGGATGACGATGAAAATGAGCGCAACAAAGTTGCGGAAAAACGCCTTTTCGAACGACGGCAGATCGCCCGCCAGCTTCACGAACATGGACATGAGCGAAAAGCCGAACGCCGCGATGAGGACATAGACGATGCCCTGTGTTTTTTGACTGAGTTTTTGCATAACGGTTTTCTCGATTCTTGCAAAGTCAATCTATTATACAACGCACTGCCGCGCTGTCAAGCCGCACAGAGCGCGAAAAAGGCGCCCGGCCGGACACCGGGCGCCTTTTTCGATAGGGGGATGAAAGGAAATATGAGAGATGAGAGGATTTACGGATTTGTGCCCTCGATCACTCGATCTCGAGGTGCTTGGACTCCGGCTTTACTGGGGCTTTCTTGGGCATGGTCAGCGTCAGGACACCGTTTTCATAGGCGGCCTTGATGTTCTCGACGTCGATCTCGGACACGTTGAAGCTTCTGGAATAAGAACCATAGTAACGCTCGCGGCGGATGTAATCACCCTTGTCGTCCTTTTCGTCGTTTCTGTCCTTATGCTCGGCCTGAATGGACAGGATATCGTCGTCGATGTCAATGTGGATGTCTTCCTTGCGGAAGCCAGGCAGGTCGGCCTCAAGCTTGTAGCCGTCCACCGTCTCGGAAATGTCGGTGCGGAACGGATTGACCTGCTGGTCACCCCAGAAATTCTTCTCCATCTGTTCCAGTTCGCGGAACGGATTGTAGCTCATACGATAGCTTCTGCGGTCAAAAGGCATGATTTCGAACATTTTATATTCCTCCTAGAATTCTATACATGGTAATGATTTTATCGAGCGTTCGTTTTATTTCTCTCGCTCTTTACGATATATAAATTACTATACAATTATGAATAAATAAAGTATATTCCGTGAACAAAATGTAAACGTTAGCACTCTTTTGAATTGAGTGCTAACGTTTTTCATGCTTTCCGATAGATCAGGAGGGCAAATTCGGTTTCCGTGGTCAGGGCGTCGCGTGCATGGAGCTTTGCCTGATCGCGCGCGCCGGTCTTATAGTAATACGGCGTCATGCAAAACAGGGCCTCGATATCGGCATTCGTGCGCAGGGTGATCGTGCCGCGCAGCGTCCGCTGCTCTGCGAGTGTAAAGCCGGGCAGCGCCGGGTCGGGGACGGCGTTTTCGTATGGGTGGTCGTACACCGCCTGCTTGAGTCCCCAGAGATGGCGCTCAAGCGGGATGACGCGCAGCAGCATCCCTTTGGTGCGCAGCACACGCGCAAACTCAGCCGCATCGTGCGGCGCAAACACATTGAGCACGAGGTCGCAGCTCGCGTCCGCGACCGGCAGGTGCGCAATGCTGGCCACGGCCAGCGTCAGCTCCGGCGCACGCCGGTGCGCGCAGATAAGCGCGTCACGCGAGATATCCACGCCGCAAACGGAGGCGCTTCTCCCCTGCGCCTGCAGTGCATGCAGGACGTGGGCGGTATAATATCCCTCGCCGCAGCCGGCGTCGAGCACGTCTGTGTCTCCGGAGGTATATTCCACCGCGGCGGCGGCGATCGCATCGCGCAGCGGCGCGTAGTAGCCCGCGTCCAGAAACGCGGTGCGCGCGGCTACCATGCGCTGATCGTCGCCGTGACGCTTGTCTTTGGACTGATTCGTGCGCAGCAGATTTACATAGCCCCGCCGCGCGAGGTCATAGCAGTGCCCCGCGTCGCAGCGCAGGGATCGCTCCTCCCGGTGCAGCACACCGCCGCAGACGGGACAGGTCAGTTCCGGCATTCCGGCTCCTTTCCGCAGAAAACCGCGCAGCCGGTCAGGCCGCGCGGTTGCAATGTCCACTTACAGCACCTTGGCCAAAAAGTCCTGCAGGCGCGCGCACTGCGGGTGCTCGAAGATATCCTTCGGCGTGCCGGACTCGGCGATCTTGCCGTCGGCCATGAACAGCACGCGGTCGCCCACCTCGCGGGCGAAGCCCATCTCGTGCGTGACGACGACCATCGTCATACCCTCGTGCGCCAGCTCCTTCATAACGTCGAGCACTTCGCCGACCATCTCGGGGTCGAGCGCGCTCGTCGGCTCGTCAAAGAGCATGACCTTCGGGTGCATGGCAAGCGAACGCACGATGGCGATGCGCTGCTTCTGGCCGCCGGAGAGCGCGGACGGATAGCTGTCGCCGCGGTCGGCCAGACCGACGCGGGCCAAGAGCTTGTCCGCCTCCGCATCCGCCTCTGCCTGCGACATGAGCTTCGTCTGCACGGGCGCAAGTGTGATATTCTTGCGCACAGTCATGTTCGGGAACAGATTGAAGTGCTGGAACACCATGCCCATCTGGCGGCGCATGGCATCGATATTCACCTTCGGGTCGGTGATCTCCGTACCGGCAAAGGTGATGGTGCCGGCCGTTGGCTGCTCGAGCAGGTTCAGGCAGCGCAGGAAGGTAGACTTACCGGAGCCGGAGGGGCCGATGATGACCACATTTTCGCCGGGGCTGACATGCTCGGAAATATCATCGAGCACGAGATGGTCGCCGAACGATTTGGACAGATGTTTAACGTCGATCACTTTGACGCAGCCTCCTTTCAAGCACACCGAGCAGCTTGGAAAACAGCATGACCAGCAGCAGGTACATCAGCGCGATGCCGAACAGCGGGAACAGGCCCTGATACGTCTTGGCAATGACCGCCTTGGCCGCATACGTCATCTCCTTACCGCCGATGACGGTGATGAGGGACGTATCCTTGAGCAAGGTAATGAACTCGTTGCCGAGGGCCGGCAGGATGTTCTTGATGGCCTGCGGGATGACGATGAAGCGCATGGTCGTGAAATAGTTCATGCCCAGGCTGCGGCCGGCCTCCATCTGGCCGGGGTCGACCGACATGAGGCCGCTGCGGACGATCTCCGAGACGTAGGCGCCGGAGTTGATGCCGAGAGCCAGAATGCCGATCATGGTATAGTTGCGGCTGCTGGCGAAGATCACGAGGCTCATGATCAGCAGCTGCACCATCATCGGCGTGCCGCGGATGATGGTCGTATAGATCTTGCAGATGGCGTTGAACACGCCGAGGATCACATTCTTGTGCCCGGCGCGCTGCTGGTCGTGCGCCGTGCGGATGACCGCGACGACGACGCCGAGCACGACGCCCAGCAGCAGCGCCAGGATCGTCGCTTCGAGCGTGGTGAGCAGGCCGTTCAGATACAGTCTCCAGCGTCCAGCGGCCACAAAGCTCTGGTAAAAGCCGACGAAGGCGTTGTCCCAGAAGCCGAGGGCCTGCCCGGCCTGCAGCTGCGCCGTCAGGTCGGCGTAAAGCTGCGCCCAATTACCCATGTAGATACCTCTTTCTTTCTACGCGCAAAGGGCGGCAGTTGGCCGCCCTTTACGTGGTTTGCATTTTGGATGCGATTACTTCGCGGAAATATACTTGTCGATGATGGACTGGATGGTGCCGTCCGCCTTGAGCTCGGCCAGCGCCTTGTTCAGGGCTTCCTGCAGCGCGGTGTTGTCCTTAGCCATGCCGATGGCGTAATCCTCGTTGGCGTACTCGGTGTCCAGAATGGTCAGACCGGCGTTCGCCTTGACGTACTCCTGAGCCGGCGCTTTGTCGATCACGACGCAGTCGACCTTACCGGCGAGCAGGTTCTGCACGGCGGTGGCGCCGTCATCAAAGGGAACCACGCTGTCCTCGCCGTAATCATCGATGCAATAGCTATAACCGGTGGTTCCGCGCTGGGTGCCGATCTGCTTGCCTTCGAGATCATCAATGCTCTTGATATCGGAGCCTTCCTTCACGATGACGACCTGCACGCCGTTGGCATAGCTGTCGGTGAAGCACATGGTGTTCTGACGCTCGGGCGTGACGGTCACGCCGGCGGCAACGATGTCGCTCTTGCCGGTCTGGACGGCGCTCAGAGCAGAGTCAAAGTCCATATCGTCGACGACCAGCTCCAGGCCCAGCTTCTGCGCCAGAGCGTAAGCGATCTCGATGTCGATGCCTTCAAAGCCGGTGCCCTCGTAGCCCTTGCCGTCGTCCGCAACGGACTCGTACGGCGGGAACTGCGCGTTGGTCGACATGGTGAGCTTACCGGCGGTCACGGTCTTGATGTCCGAACCCGTCTGGGTATCCTTCTGGCCACAGGCGCACAGAGATGCGACCATGAGGACTGCCAGAAGCAGTGCAACAAATTTCTTCATTTTATTAGCCTCTTCCTCAAACAAAATAGATTGGGGCTCGCGCCCCGTTTGGTATGCTCGTATGATAGCACGCTGAAGTAGGGCTGTCAAGCATTTTCGTGCATGAATATACGAATTTTACACCAGAATATTCACAAAACGCGCGAATATTCAGAAAATTAATGAATATCTGCAGCAGAATTCGCGCTTTTGCACAAGATGACAATACCGCGTGTTTGAAAAATTGACAATTTTGTGCTATACTTTTTCATGCATTTTACACGGAAAACGGGGACTTTTTCATGGATACACGTCACTATGTCTATCTTCTGCGCTGCGCGGATGGCTCACTCTACACGGGCATGACGCCGGACATTGCGCGCCGCCTGCGGCAGCACGTCGGGCGTCTGCCCGGCTGCGCGAAGTATACGCGCAGCCACCCGGTCACAGCGCTGGCGCTGCTGCTGACGACCGACACCGCCACGACCGCCCGGCAGCTCGAGGCGCGCATCAAGCGCCTGACGCGCGCGCAGAAGGACGCGCTCATCGCTGACCCTGCGCGCCTGCCGGCCCTCTGCCCCGCACTGGCCGGGGCGGACATCCGGCCGGTGCCGGACGCGCAGCTCACAGACTACCTCCCCGACACGGAAAAACCGGCAGACGCCTGAGCGTCTGCCGGTTTTGCTTTTGCCTATGGTTCAGCGCAGGCCGCGCAGCTCCAGATAGCGGAGCACGAGCTTGGCGACGTCGCTGATCTCCAGCCCGTCGGTGTTGACGCACAGGTCATACCCCTGTGCATCGCCCCAGCGCTTGGAGGAAAAGAAGTTATAGTACGCCGCGCGCTCCTTATCCACCTGACGGATGCGCTTTTCCGCCTCCGCGGGCGTGGTGTTCGTGCGTGCGCTCTCGCGGCGGATGCGGGCAGCCATCGGCGCATGGACAAACAGATTCACGAGCACCGCGTTCGGATCGTCACGCAGGACATAGTCCGCGCAGCGGCCGACGATGACACACGACTCGCGCGCCGCGATGGTACGGATGACCTCCGACTGCGCCTGAAAGATCTGCACCGGGAACGGCTGATCGTCGGCAATGACGCCGCCGCCCGTCACAAGCGAATACAGGAAGCTGCCCGGTCGCTGCTCTTCATGCGTCTCGACGAAGCTCGTGGCAAAGCCGCTCGCTTTCGCCGTTTCATTGATGAGCTCCGAATCGTAGCACTTGACGCCCAGCGCCGCCGCCAGCTCGCTGCCGAGCTGCCGGCCGCCGCTGCCATTTTCTCTCCCGATGGTAATGACAAGATTGGCCATGATGTGATCTCCTCCTGTTTTCATTTCACCGTGACGACGGCGTTGATACGCCACTGGTCAAAGCGGTGCAGGATCGCTGCCGCCTCGGCGCGCGTGGCATTTCCCTGCGGGCGCAGATAGGTGGTATTGCCTTCCTGCACGCCGCTGATGAGCGTGTTGGCAACGGCCCAGCCCATCTCGGTCTGTGCCCAGGGCGAGACGCTCCCGCCGTCCGGGAACACGCTCAGGTCGGCGACCGCCATCGTGTTGTAATCCATAAACTCGGCGTAACCGTAGAACATCGTCATCATCTGCTCGCGCGTGATGTTCAGTTCGGGTGAGAACGTCGTCGCGCTCGTGCCGCTGACCACGCCGCAGTTATACGCCCAGACGACCGCCTCCGTGTACCACTGGCCATCCGGCACATCCGTGAACGGCGCGGTCATGTCCGCCACACTCGGCGAGCCGCTCATTCGGTAGAGCACTGCGACGAGCATGGCACGGCTCATCTCCTCTGCCGGCGAGAAGGTCAGCGTCGAGGTGCCGACCATGAAACCGCCCCGCGTGACATAGGCCACGTCCTCATAATACCATGCATTGCTGCGCACGTCGCGGTAGGGGTTTTTCCAGGTATCGACCGGCTCGGTCTTGGGGATGAATTCATAGCGTAGCTTGGCGCAGCGCTGGCAGGTGTAAGTAATGACACCGACGGTCTTGCTCGTCGGCTCCTGCCGCCCGGTCTCGACCCAGGCGTGGCCAAGCGCGGGCACATAGCTGCTCTCTTCAATATACGTATCGCCGCAGGCGCAGGTGTAGCGCGTGTAGCCCTGCTGCTCGCAGGTCGGCTCGACGATCGTGGGGATGTGGTTATGCACATGACTCAGCTTCGGAATCTTGGCGTCCTGCCGCTCGCCGCAGACCTTGCAGACGCGATGCTTGGCGCCGTCTTCCTGATCGGTCTCCTGCCGGTCGATGATCCAGTCGCCCCAGTCGTGACCCTTTGCCGGTATGCGCACCAGATGCACGTCTCCGCACCGGCCGCAGACATAATACTCCGTGCCCGGCTGCGTGCAGTCCGGTTCTTTGCTGTTTTCCGGCTTGAGCTCGTAATTATGGCCCAGCTGCGGGACGATCTCCGTATAGGTGTCGCCGCAGCGGGAGCAGTTATATTCCTTCAGGCCGGTCGTGGTACAGGTCGGCTCCACGATCGTGCGGATACCGCTGTCGCCGCTGTAGTCATGGCCGAGCGCCGGAGTGCGGCTGCCCTCGACAATGTAGTGCTCGCCGCACGGCAGACCTGCCTTGTTGACGCAGCGGTACTCGGTGTAGCCCTGCTCGGTGCAGGTCGGCTGGACGACGTGCTTTTTCATGGTGTGCTCGTGGTGGTCGCTCGGGATGGCATACGTCTCCACCTCACCGCAGCGCATGCACGTGCGGTGCTTGATGCCGTCGGTGCGAGAGGTGGCCTCGAGATCGACCTCCCAGTCGCTCCAGTCGTGGCCGAGCGCCGGGGTCTTTTTCTCATACCAATAGTCGCACTGTGTGCACATGTAGCGCTGATAACCGTCCTGCGTGCAGGTAGCATCGTGCCCGGAAGAAACCAGCTTGTGGCCGGTCATGGGCAGCACGACCCGGTCGGTCGCGCCGCAGTCCTTGCACACAGAGACGATGGAGCCGTCCACCGTGCAGGTGGGCTCGGTGCGGGTCGTCTCCCATGTATGGTCGTTGAGATAGACGAAATTGATGTGGAAGCCCGTATCCGTGCGCGTGATCTGCGCATCGTAATGCTGCAGCGTCGTCGTGGTCAGGACATAGGTGATCTCGTTGCCGTTATCATCGTGGATGGGCAGATTCTCGAAGACGGCCTGTCCGTCCTCGGGGTCGGACGAATGGTGCGCCACGACCACGGCATCGCTGTTGCGGCTCAGCTCCATGTACACGCTTGTCGGCCGGTCCTTGGTATAGACCTCGTCGGGTGCGATCAGCTCATTCGTCCACTCGAACGTGACCGTAATGGAGCGCAGCTCGCTGGAAGCCGCCGTTTTGTAGTGCAGCGTGTGGTCAAGCAGCAGCTGGCCGTTTTCCACATTGGGCAGAATGCGCGAGCCGTCGCTGATAATGTACGCCGTCTCAGCGCCGTCCGGTGTGCGCGTCTGAATGTAATAAGTACCATACGGCACCGTGCCGAAGCCGACGAAGCCATAGGCATCGGACACGGCCGTGCGCTCGATGTGCTCGCCGTTGCCGGACGTGCCGGTGAGCTCAAACGTCACCCCGGCCGGGACGGGCGCACCGGTCTCCGCCTCGACGGCATAGTACCACGCGACGTCGGACGAGGCGCTCAGCGGCGTGGAGACGGCCGAGGGCTTCTCATCCTGCAGATAGTCGAACGTGGTATACATCGTCGGCGACCAGGTCTTGTTCACGAACTCCGTAACAAGCTGTGACTTGTCGTTATTCGACTTGCGGATCTCCAGCTCCTCGAGCATCGTCGTCAGATACGCCGTACCGCCGCGCGTGACGGTGAACGAAATGTTCGCCATGATCTGCGGCGAGGAGGTGGCAAATTTGCCGCCGGCCGTCGTCGTGAACGTGTCGTGGAACTTGAAGTCGCCCGCGTTGTCCTTCGTCGATGCGGACGTCATGTTCGGGAACTTGCAGTCGTCGGCATTGACCTTCAGGCACTGGCTGTCATACAGCACGTGGCCCGTGATCTTGTTGACGGAGCCGGACGTCAGCCGGAACCAGTAGGTATACGAAAAAGTATCGCCGACATGGAATGTCCGCGTTGCGCCGGAGCGCGTGTAGACGACCAGCTCGTCGCCGGTGTCCGCCGGGGTGTCGCCGTCGGCGGCGAACGCCTGCAGACCGCAGACGGAAACGAGCATGACTAGCGTCAGCAGCAGCGCCAGAAAACGTTTCATTGCATAACCTCCTCTTTCGGTCGCACCGAATCATACAGGGATACGGCTTTATCATACCAAGGATCGCCGCATGTTGCAAACAGAAATTGCAAAAAGTAACGAATTTAAAACAGGCTCATCTGGCTGCTGTCCGGCATCTCGCCGAGCGCGCCCATGGCGCGCAGCTGCTCCAGATGCGTCTGACTGACCTTCGGGCAGGCGGCCGAGAGCTCCTCGACCGACACGAACTCGCGCCCGCCGGCGCGGCAGGCCACGAGATTCCACGCCGCGCTCTCGCCGAGGCCGGAGATGGCCACGAACGGCGGCAGGAGCTTCCCGTCGCGGATGAGGAACTTCGTCGCGTCGCTCTCATAGAGGCTCATCGGCGCGAATTCGAACCCGCGGAGGTTGAATTCGTACACGGCCTCCAGCGTCACGAGCAGGTCCTCTTCCTTGGCTGTGAGCGTGGGCTTGTTGCGCAGTTCGTTGATCTTGCGGCGGGTGTAGTCCAGGCCGCGGGTCATCATGTCGGCGTCGAACGAATCTTTCTGGCTGCGGCGGTAGAAATACGCGCTGTAGAACGCGAGCGGCAGGTGGACCTTGAACCACGCGATGCGGAACGCCATCATGACATAAGCCACGGCGTGCGCCTTCGGGAACAGGTAGGCGATCTTGCTCAGGGACGTGATGTACCACTCCGGCACGCCGTGCTCCTGCATCGCTTCGACCCAGCCGTCCTGGAAGCCGCCGCGCTTGACCTTGCCCTTGCGGACGCTCTCCATGATCTTGAACGAGAGCTTGGCGTCCATACCGCGGCTGATGAGGTAGAGCATGATATCGTCGCGGCAGCCGACCGTCTGGTTGACCGTCGCCGTGCCGGACATGATGAGGTCTTTCGCGTTGCCGAGCCACACGTCCGTGCCGTGCGAGAAGCCGGACAGGCGCACGAGGATATCAAAGCCCTTCGGCTGCGTGTCGACGAGCATCTGGCGCGTGAAGCCGGTACCGAACTCGGGGATGCCGATCGTGCCGGTCTTGCCGACGATCGGGTCGTCGTCCGTCAGGCCGAGCGGCGCCGCGCTGCAGAAGATGCCCATGGTCTCCGGATCGTCGAGCGGGATCTCGCGCGCGTTGACGCCGGTCATGTCCTCGAGCATGCGGATCATGGTCGGGTCATCGTGGCCGAGCACATCGAGCTTGAGGAGGTTTGCCTCCATGCAGTGGTATTCAAAATGGGTGGTGATGATGTCGCTGTTCGGATCGTCGGCCGGGTGCTGCACGGGGCAGAAATCCGTAACGTCCTTATCCTGCGGGATGACGACGAGGCCGCCGGGGTGCTGGCCGGTCGTGCGCTTGACGCCGACGCAGCCGAGCGCGAGGCGGTTCATCTCCGCCTTCGGCAGGGTCTTGCCGCGTTCCTCGAGGTACTTGAGGACATAGCCGTAGGCCGTCTTTTCCGCCAGCGTGCCGATCGTCCCGGCGCGGAACACGTGGTCCGAACCGAAGAGCTCTTCGGTGTACTTATGCGCCTTGGCCTGATATTCGCCCGAGAAGTTCAGGTCGATATCGGGCACCTTGTCGCCACCGAAGCCAAGGAACGTTTCAAACGGAATATCAAACCCGTCCTTGCGGAGCTTCGCCCCGCACTTGGGGCACACTTTGTCCGGCATGTCCGCGCCGCAGCCGAAGCCCGCGCCGGAGTCAAAGTCCGTATACTTGCACTGCGGGCAGACATAGTGCGGCGGAAGGGAGTTGACCTCCGTGATGCCGGAGAAGTACGCCACGAGCGACGAGCCGACGCTGCCTCGGCTGCCGACCAGATAGCCGTGCTCGAGAGAGTTGGCGACGAGCTTCTGCGCACTCATGTAAATGACGTCGTACCCGCGCGAGAGGATGTCGTGCAGCTCGGTCTCGACGCGGTCGGTGATGAGCTTCGGCGGGTTTTCGCCGTAGATAGCCGTCATCTTGCCATAGACTAGATCTTTGAGCTGCTGGGCGGAATTTTCGATCTTCGGCGGATAAAGATCCTTCGGCAGGAGCTCGAACACCTCGACGCTGTCGGCGATGGCGTTCGTGTTCGTGACGACGACCTCCTGCGCCTTTTCGGGGCCGAGGTAGGCAAATTCGTCGAGCATCTCCTCCGTCGTGCGGTAATAGAGCGGCATGGCCTTGTCCGCGTCGGAAAATTTCTTGGCCGCCAGCAGGATGCGGCGGAAAATCTCCTGCTCGGGATCGAGGAAATGCACATCGCACGTCGCCACGACGGGCTTGCCGAGCTCCTCGCCGAGCTGCACGATGCGGCGGTTGAGGTTGCGCAGGGATTCCTCGCTGCGCACGGTACCGTTGTCGAGCAGGAAGTGGTTATTGGCCAGCGGCATGATCTCGAGATAGTCGTAAAACGACGCGATACGTCGGAGCTCCGTGTCGCTCTTGCCGCGCAGCACCGCCTCGAACACCTCGCCCGCCCCGCACGCCGAGCCGATGATGAGGCCCTCGCGGTATTCCATGAGCAGGCTCTTGGGGATGGTAGGATTGCGCTTGAAATATTTCAGGTATGACCGGGAAATGATTTCGTAGAGATTTTTCAGGCCGGTCTTGTTTTTCACCAGAATGGAGATGTGGTGCGTGCGGCGCTTCTCCTTCAGGCCGCCGCGCACGAGGTCGTTGAAGTCGCCGAGCGTCTGCGCGCCCTTCGCCGCGAGCATGGGCAGGAACTTGTCCATGATGCGCGCCACGACCATCGCATCGTCGCACGCGCGGTGGTGGTTGAAGTCCGGCAGGCTCAGGCGGTTCGAGACCTGGTCGAGCTTGTGGTGCTTGAGATCCGGCAGCAGGTACTGCGCGAGCACCAGCGTGTCGAGATACACCGGCTCGAACGGGATGCCCGCCCGGCGGCAGGCCGCGCTCATGAAGCCGGTATCAAAGTCGGCATTGTGCGCGATGATCGGCCGCCCGCCCGCAAAGTCGAGAAACTGGCGCATGGCCTCCGCCTCATCCGGCGCATTGGCCACGTCTGCATCCGTGATGCCGGTCAGGCGCGTGATCTCGGCCGGGATGGGCATGTGCGGGTTGACGAACGTGTCAAACTCCGCTTTGATCTCGCCGCCGGAGAAAGAGCACCGCGCCGATCTCCGTCATGCGGTTCGTGTCTAGGTGCAGGCCGGTCGTCTCAATGTCAAAGGCGATGAACTCCGTATCGAGCGGCAGGTCGCTCTGCCCGTGCACGGCGAGCGTGCCGTCCACGTCGTTGACGAGATAGCCCTCCTCACCGTAGATGATCTTCACGCCGTATTTCTTCGACGCCTTCCACATATCCGGGAACGCCTGCGCCACACCGTGGTCCGTCACGGCGATGGCCGGATGGCCCCAGTAGGCCGCGCGGGCCACGAGGTCAGCGGGGTCAGAGATGGCGTCGAGCGCCGAGTAGCGGGTATGCAGGTGCAGCTCCACGCGCTTTTGCGGCGCGTTGTCGGGTCGGATGACCTTCTCCCCCTGCACGATGTTGCGCGGCTCGAGCACCATGTCCTCGTCGTACTTGCTGTAGTTGATCTTGCCCTGAACGCGCAGCCACATACCCTCGTGGATAAGGCCGACGATGCTCTGGTCATCGTCCGAGCGCAGAAAGCGCGACACGCGCACGCTGCTCGTGCTGTCGGTCATATCAAACGAGAGCACGGCCGAGCCGTATTTGGCGATCTCGCGGCTGCTGACGGCAAACACCTCGCCCTCGAGCGTGACATTGCCGCTCTCGAGCGTGAGCTCGTTCATGGGCGTGATGTCCGTCCGCTTCGGGATGGGCTTGCCCATGAGGACCCTGGCCTTGGCCTTCTTCTCCTCTTTTTTCTGCTCCGGGGCGGGATATTCCGCCTGAATCTGCACGCCGCGCAGGCGGAACTGCGCCGCGAGCAGCTGCTCAATATTCGTGCGCTCGACGGGCGCGGGCATGCGTGCAAACCACGTGTGCAGCTGCATCGTCATGCTCTCGCGTTCGATGAGCACATCCAGCACCTCGGCCCTGTCGAGCCCGCCGCAGGTGTCCTGCAGGGACGCGCAGTCCGGGAACATGTCAAGAAACGGGATCTTTTCGCTCATAGCTTCCTCACTTTTCGCTCAGGATCAAGTCCACCAGCGCATCGGCCAGCTTATCCGCAGGGTACTTGCCGAGGATCTCGCCGCGGCGAAACAGCAGGCCGCAGTCCTTGCCGCCGGCGATGCCGTAGTCCGCCTCGTGCGCTTCGCCGGGGCCGTTGACGACGCAGCCCATCACGGCGACCGTGATCTCGCGCTCCAGCCCCTGGAGCCGCTGCTCGACCTCCTGCGCAAGCGCGATGAGGTCGATCTGCGTGCGGCCGCACGTCGGGCACGAGACAAAGCGCACCCCCTCGCGGCGCAGCCCGGCCGCCTTCAAAATAGCGATGCCGGCACGCACCTCCTCCACGGGGTCAGCCGTGAGCGAGACGCGGATCGTATCTCCGATGCCCTCGGACAGCAGCGTACCGATGCCGACGGCGGAGCGGATGATGCCGTTGTAGGCCGTGCCGGTCTCCGTGACGCCGACGTGCAGCGGATAGGGAAACCGCTCAGCCGCGAGCCGGTAGGCCGCGATCGTCAGCGGCACGGTGGAGCTCTTCATCGACAGGGCAATGTCATCAAAATCATACCGGTGCAGCAGGTCAATGTGCCCCTGCGCGCTCTCGACGAGCGCCTCCGGCGTCGGGTGGCCGTACTTTTCGAGCAGGCGCTTTTCCAAACTGCCGCCGTTGACGCCGATGCGGATGGGGATCCCGCGCTCCCGGCAGGCCTCGGCCACCTTGCGGACGTTGTCCGGTTCGCCGATGTTGCCGGGGTTGATGCGGATCTTGTGCACGCCGGCCTTTGCCGCCGCGAGCGCGAGCCGGTAGTCAAAATGAATGTCGGCCACGACCGGGATGGGCGAGGCATGCACGATCTCGGGCAGGGCGTCCGCCGCGGCCTGATCCGGCACGGCGAGGCGGATGATCTCGCACCCGGCGTCATGCAGCCGGGCGATCTGCTCGATGGTCGCGCGCGCGTCCGAAGTGTGCGTGTTGCACATCGACTGCACCGCGACCGGCGCGCCGCCGCCGATGGCGACGGGGCCGACATGGATCTGTTTTGTCTGGGTTCTGTTCATAAACACTCCTATATCTCCGAGAGGCCGAAAACGCACGAAAGCCCGAGGCGGAAAATTCCGCCCCGGCTCAGGTGACGAGTTTGGAAATGTCGTTATACATGACGTAGGCCATCAGTGCCAGCAGCAGCACCAGCCCCGCCGTGTGGATATAGCCCTCATACTTGGGGTCGATCTTCCTGCGGCTGATCCGCTCGAGCACCCACGTGACAAGCAGACAGAACACGCGCCCGCCGTCAAGCGCCGGCAGCGGCAGCATGTTCATGACCGCGAGGTTCACGGCGATGAACGCCGAGAAATAAGCGATGTTCGAGAAGGCGGCCGCCTTTGTGGCCGACTCCTTGCCGACCTCGTTCATCATGCTCACGATGCCGACCGGGCCGGACAGATCCTTGACACCGACCGCGCCCGCGAACAAATCGCTCAGGCCCATCCAGACCATGCGCACGAAGTCCATCGCGCTGTACCACGTCGTCTGGAGCTTGGCGCCGAACGTCGCCGGCTTCGTGCCGAAGTAGAAGCCGTACATCTTGCCGTCCTGCCCCGGGTACTCGCGCGCGACGAGGTAGAAATCGTTGAGCGCGACCTTCTCGCCGTCACGCTTGACGACAATGTCATGCGTGTCGCCTCCGCGGGCGAGATATTCGCTGACATTGGTCGTGAAATAGATGCGGTGCCCGTCGATGCTCCAGATCGTGTCGCCCACCTGCAGAGCGTCCTCCCCCTGATAGGGGCAGCCGTCCATGAAGTCCGTGAGCGTCGGCGTGGAGAAGCTCTTCGCCTGCGCAAACACGATCAGAAGCAGCAGCAGACCGAACACGAAATTCATGAACGCGCCGGCGCAGAGGATCAGAAACCGCTTCCATGCCGGCTGGCTCGTGAATGCGCGCGGGTCATCGATTGCCTCGTCCTCGCCCGCCATGGCACAAAACCCGCCGATCGGCAGGCAGCGGACGGCGTAGAGCGTCTCCCCCTTCTGCTTTTTCCAGATAGCAGGGCCCATGCCGATGGCGAACTCATCCACACGCACCCCGCACGCCTTGGCCACGAGGAAGTGGCCGAGCTCGTGCACGGCGATGAGGATTCCAAAGACGAGAATTGCGAGCAGAATATACATGCAGGTGTCCTTTCAGAAATGGAAATACGACCGGACGAACGCGCGGGCCTCCTGATCGGCCGCGCGGATGACGTCCAGATCCGGCGCTGCGGCCGGTGCGATGGCATCCACCGCCGCCGCCACGCTCTCATAAATGGAATGATACCCAATTTTATGGTCCAGAAACAGGTGCACGGCGACTTCGTTGGCCGCGTTCATGACCGTCGGCGCGGTGCCGCCGGTGCGCGCGCACCGCATGGCGAGCGCAAGGCACGGCAGCGCCTCGAGATCAGGTGCGTAGAAGTGCAGCCCGCCGGGGTAAGCCGTGAAATCCAGCCGGTCGCTGCGGCTGGGCCTGCGCTCCGGATATGTGAGCGCGTACTGGATGGGCAGGCCCATGTCCGGCACGCCGAGCTGGGCGATGACCGTCCCGTCGAGCAGCTCGACCATCGAATGCACGACGCTCTCGGGGTGGATGAGCACCTGAATATCATCGGGCGTGACGCCGAACAGGTGCATGGCCTCGATGAATTCCAGGCCCTTGTTCATCATGGTCGCGGTGTCCACGCTGATCTTCGCGCCCATGCTCCAGTTCGGGTGGCGGACGGCCATCTCGGGCGTGACGTCGCGCGTCTCTTCGCGCGTCCAGCCGCGGAACGGGCCGCCGGAACCGGTGAGCAGGATCTTGTGCAGCTCGCCCTCCCGGCTGGTCAGGCACTGGAAAATGGCCGAGTGCTCGGAATCGACCGGCACGATCTCCGCGCCGCATTCCCTGGCGCGGCGCATGACAATGTCGCCCGCGCACACGAGCGTTTCTTTATTGGCCAGCGCGATGCGGCGGCCCTTTTCGATAGCCGCGAGCGTCGGCCGCAGGCCGACCGCGCCGGACACTGCCGTGACGACGGCGTCCGTATCCGAGAGCACCGCCGCCTCGCACAGAGCGTTTTCCCCGCTGCCGACGGCAATATCCGTGTCGGCGAGCGCGATGCGCAGCGCTCTGGCCGCTGTCTCATCCGTCACGGCGACGAACGCCGGGTGCAGGCGACGTGCCTGCTCTTCGGCGAGCTGAATGTTGCGGTTCGTCGTCAGCGCGCGCACGTTAAGACCCAGATGCTCCGCGACGGCAACGGTCTGGCGGCCGATGCTGCCGGTGGAACCAAGAATGGAAATCGAATGTACCATAGCTGTGCTCCCTTACTTCGCCACGACCGAGATGGCCGGTGCCAGCAGCACCAGCAGCTCGAGCATGGGCGCGGTGAAGATCGTGCTGTCGAACCGGTCGAGCATGCCGCCGTGACCGGGCAGCAGATTGCTGTAATCCTTCACGCCGTGCTCACGCTTGATGGCGGAAAACGCCAGGTCACCCGCCTGACCGGCAAGGCTGCCGAAGAAGCCGTAGATGGCGAGCAGGCCGATCTGCACGCGGTAGCCGCACAGATGCAGCACGAGACCGTAGAGCATGGCCGCCGCAATGGCGCACACGAAGCCGCCGACGCAGCCCTCGACCGTTTTATGCGGGCTCAGGGCGGGGGCGAGCTTGGTCTTGCCCAGACTGCGGCCGACGAAGAACGCGCCCGAATCGCTCAGCCACGTGATGACGAACGGCAGCAGCAGATACGGAGCCTTCGGGTCGTTCAGGCCGAGGCGTACAAGCGACGAGAGCATCCACGGGATGACAATGCCCGCCGTGAACACGAGCGCCAGATCCTGAAACGGGATGCGCTCGGACTTGTGAAACGAGATCATCATCTCGACGAACATGGTCACAAACAGCACATAGGCCGCGATCTTGAACACGAGCTCGGACTGGCCGAACGCCGCGCCGAGCACGATGGCCGCGCCGCACACGCCGGCATACACCGCAAAGCGCGGCACGAACTTCGGCATTGCCGTGTGCAGCAGCTCCCACGCGCAGAACGACGCCATGATGGCCACCACAATGCCCCAGCCCCAGATCGGGGTGAAGAAGATCACAGCCAGCAGCGCCGGGATGCCGATGGCTGCAACGATCAGTCTGTTTTTCATGATTGGTTCCTCCCGTTTGTCTTTCTCTCGGGTGCGGCGGTCATTTCACGCCGCCAAAGCGCCGGTCGCGCCGCTGAAACTCCGCCAGAGCCGCGTCCATGTCGCGCTCGGTAAAGTCCGGCCAGAGCACGTCGGTGAAATACAGCTCCGAGTACGCACCCTGCCAGGGCAGGAAGTTACTCAGCCGCTGCTCCCCGCTCGTGCGGATGATGAGGTCGGGATCCGGGATGCCGGCCGAGTACAGATAGCTGCTGAACACATCCTCCGTGAGCTCCGGCGCAGTGCCGGCCTTGTACGCCTCGGCGTACCGGCGCACGGCGTGCAGGATCTCGTCCCGGCCGCCGTAATTGATGCACAGGTTCATCTGGCAGCCGTCGTAATGCGTGCTCTTCTCCTCGGCCGCGGCCATGAGGCGCTGCAGCTCCGGCGAAAGGCCGGACCGCTCGCCGAAAAAGCGCATCTTGAACTTGTCGCGCTCCATGATCGAGAGCGCTTCTTTCATATATTTATCGAAGATGCTCATGATCGTGCGCACTTCCTCGGGCGGGCGGCGCCAGTTTTCCGTGGAAAAGGCGTAGACCGTGAGGTATTCGATGCCGATGGCCTTGCAGTAGTTGCCGATGCGGCGAAACGCCTCGGCGCCGTAGGCATGGCCGGCCGTGCGCGGCAGGCCGCGCTTTTTGGCCCAGCGGCCGTTGCCGTCGAGGATAATCGCCACATGGCGCGGCAGGCGCGAGAAATCCACCTGCGGCGCAGTTGTCTTATCGTTTGCCATAGTTCCTCCTGCACCGCCCGGATGGGCGGCGCCTGTAGACAGGATATTCAAACGGGGGGATGAAAAATCCCCCCGTATCGCATTTGCGGGTCCGGGAACTCAGATCTCCATGAGCTCCTTCTCTTTTTTCGTCGGCGATGCGCTCGACTTCCTTGATATAATCATCGGTCAGCTTCTGCAGATCCTTCTCGATGATCTTGAGGTCGTCCTCGGTGATCTCGGACTTTTTCTTCTGCGCCTTGAACTTGTCCATTGCGTCGCGGCGGATGTTGCGCACGGCAACCTTGGCCTCTTCGCCGTACTTCTTGACCTGCTTGGCGAGGTCGCGGCGGCGCTCCTCGGTCAGAGCCGGGAAAACCAAACGGATGGTGCGGCCGTCGTTCTGGGGGTTCAGGCCCAGATCGGACGCGAGAATGGCCTTTTCAATACCTTTGAGCACGGAAGCGTCCCACGGCTGGATGAGCAGCGAGCGGGCGTCCGGCGTGCTGATCGACGCGATCTGCTGGATCGGCGTGGGTGAGCCGTAGTAATCGACCGTGATGCGGTCGAGCACGGCGGGGTTGGCCTTGCCGGCGCGGACGGAATCATACTGCTCGGTGAGGACCGAAGCGGTCTTTTTTCATTTTGATTCAAACTCGGTATAATCGGTAGACATGGTGTATCCTCCTTATCGGGTTTTTAAATTTGATTTCACTTCGTCACGACCGTGCCGACGGGTTCGCCCATCACAGCGCGGACAATGTTCTGCGGGTCGGCCAACGCAAAGACAACGACCGGGATATCATTTTCCATCGCGAGCGACGTCGCCGTCAGGTCCATGACGGCCAGATGCTTTGCCAGCACCTCGTCATAGGTGATCGCGTCGTACTTCACGGCGCTGGGGTCGACATGCGGGTCGGCACTGTAGACGCCATCGATGTTCTTGGCAAGCAAAATTGCGTCCGCGCCGATCTCGGCGGCGCGCAGCACGGCGGCCGTGTCGGTCGAAAAATACGGACAGCCGCTGCCGGCACCGAAGAGCACGACCTTGCCCTCTTCCAGATGCGCCACGGCGCGCTCCCAGGTATAGTGCTCGGCAAACGTCGACATTTCGACGGCCGTCTGTACGCGCACGGGGATGCCCTTCTGCTCCATGACATCGGACACGGCCAGACAGTTCATGACGGTGGCGAGCATGCCCATGTGGTCGGCGCGCGAGCGGGCCATCTTGCCCTCGCCGTTTTTCACGCCGCGCCAGAAGTTGCCGCCGCCGATGACGACGCCCACCTGCACGCCCAGTTCGGTGCAGGTCTTGATGACGTCGCACACCTGACCGATGACGCCGAAGTCCAGTCCCGTTTTCTGCTCACCGGCCAGCGCCTCGCCGCTGATCTTGAGCAGGATGCGTTTATATTTGGGTTCTGTTCCCATAAAACTACCCCTCGCTTTTTCATATTCGTCGTTTTATTGTAATATAAAACCGCCCGGATGAAAAGGGGTATTTGTGAAAAGAGCGAAAACAATTGCCGCCTCGCCCATTCCACCGCCGCAACCGCAGAAAAAGCGCCCGGCTGACGCCGGGCGCTTTTCGAGACTGTCAAAAAGTAATACTTTGACAAAGGAGTTTGCGGCCTGACTGCAGCGCACGCGTCGTCTGCCGGAGGCGGACGGCGCGCACATTTGCAGGCCGAGCGGTATTTTCTTCGCCGCACATGTCGCCGAAGAAAATGATCGGACTTTCTTTGCGCCTGCGGGCGCAAAGGCTGGTTTTGACAAACCGGGAAAAGAGCCCGGCTGACGCCGGGCTCTTTTCCGCTGGAATGAGAGGATATAAAAATAAGACGAAGCGGACATTACATCCAGCCGCCGGAGACGTTCATCACATGCGCGGTGACGTACTTCGACTCGTCGGAGGCAAGATAGAGCGCCATGTAGGCGATGTCGATGGGCTCGCCGAGGTGCTTGATCATGCAGTTGGTCGTGTAGCGCGACTGCGTCTCAGGGGTGAGGTGCTTGGCAACGGCTTCCGTGGCGATGATGCCGGGGTTGAGCACGTTGACGCGTACACCTGCGTGCGCGACCTGACGCGCCATCTGGCGGCTGAGGTGGTTGATGCCGGACTTGGCGACACCGTAGCCGACCTGCGTGCGGTCGGGGCACACGGCAGCGACGGAACCGATGTTGATGATGCTGCCGGAATGCTGCTTAAGCATCGCCTTGTTGAGCGCCTGCTGGCAGGCGTTGAACACGGTCGAGAGGTCCACGCAGACCGTCTTCTCGAATTCTTTGTAGGTGCACTTGGTGATGTCGAGGTCCTTGCGGGGGTTGGATTCGCCGAAGTTGTTGACCAGCACGTCGAGGCGGCCTTCCTTGGCGATGCACTCGTCGATCATGCTTCTGTGCGTGGCGGGGTCGTGTGCCTCAAAGTAGACAAGCTCGGCCTGACCGCCGCGGGCTCTGGCGGCCTCAACGGCAGCCTTGCCGGTCTCCATGTTGCGGCAGGCATAGTAGACCTTCGCGCCCTCATCGACGAACAGGTCTGCGATCGCGCGGCCGATGCCGCGGGTACATGCTGTGACCAGAGCGACTTTTCCTTCCAGTCTGTTACTCATAACCGTACACTTCCTTTCCGAATGTTATCATGTGATTTCCGTGATCGGCGCAGCTGCGCCGAGGTATCTTAGAGGTTTGCGCCGTAATCGGCAACGAGCGCCTGACCGTTGAGCGGCGCAGAATCGTCGCTGCACAAAAACAGCAGGATCTTGGCGATGTCGAGATCCGTGCACGTGCCCACGTCGAGCGTCGAGTGCTTTGCGGTGGAGGCCTGCATGGCCTTGGCGGCCTTCGTGTACTTGCCTCTGGCCTTCATGGCGCGCGTGGTCATGGGGGTCATGACCGTGCCGGGGCACACGCAGTTGGCGCGGATCTTCTGCTCGCCGTTGGCAAAGCGCAGCGCGATGTGCTTGGTCAGCGCGACCTCCGCGCCCTTCGAGACCGTGTAGGCTGCGCTGCCGTTGCCGTTCAAACCGCCGACGGAGGCAACGGTCGCGATCGTGCCGTAACCCTGCGCGATGAACTGCTTGACAGCCGCGCGGGTGACGTACATCGTGCCCTTGACGTTCACGGTCAGGGTCGTGTCCAGGTCGCTGGTGAGAAAATCGTCGATCGGCCGCATGGCGACATCGAGCACACCGGCGATATTGGCCAGCGCGTCGATCTTTCCGTACTTTTCCACACCGGCCGCGAACGCCGCCTTCACGGCATCGTTGTCGGTGATGTTGACGACGGCCGACATGACCTCGCCGCCCGCAGCCTGAATGTCGGCCGCGACCTTGCTGAGGTTTTCCTCATGCATATCCGCCATGATGACGCTCGCGCCCTCCTGTGCGAAGAGCTCGGCGGTCTTGGCGCCGATGCCGGAACCGGCACCGGTGACGAAACAGACTTTTCCATCAAGTCTACCCATTTGTTTCTCCTTTGCTGATATAGAATGCGGTGGACGGGCCGGGCGAACCGCAGCCCATCCGGTGTGCGGGGATCACTCGTCCTTGAGCGGCCACTCCATGCCGATGCGCTCGCACTGGCGCTCGGTATCCCAGAAGAAGCCCCAATCGGGCAGATGACGGATGCGGGCGGTATCCGCCGGCGTCCACGTCACGATCTCGCCCTTCTTGTAGAGCGCGTCGATCTCCTCATCGGTGTAGCCGAAGTCCTTGAGGACTTCGCGGTTGTGCTCGCCGAAGCACGGTGCGGACGCCACAATCTTGGAGGGATTGTTCTTGAAGCGGTTCGTGATGCCGATACCCTTCATCTCGCCGAAGATCTGGTCTTCCCACTCGACGAGGTTCTCGCGTTCGGCGTACTGCGGATCGTTTTCAATGTCGCCGGGTTCATACGCGCGCTGGTTGGGGATGCCGGCCTTACTGAAAATCTCCTCGAGCTCGGCGCAGGTGTGCTGCGCACAGAAGTCCGTGAGCGCCTGATCCGCCTTCTGACCCATGGGGGTGTTGAGCGGGAAGCCGGGGATGCCCTTCGGCAGGCCCGGCGTGACGCCCGGCGTGCCGACGCCGATGATGGGATAGCCCTTCTCGACCGGTCCTGGACCGTTGATGGCGACAAACAGCTGCTTGTTGTCCTTCGTGGTGTAGAACGAGAAGCAGGCCGCGAGGTCAGAGTGGTTGCCGGTGCGGTAAGGCACAGGCTCGCCGTCTTTCGGGTAGCCCTTGTTGTACCAGAGCACCGGGTAGTTATCGAGCAGGCGGAACATGGTGTCGTACTGCGCAACGTCGCAGGACTCGCCCTTGCCGGTCTTGAGCGCGTGGATGTAGGCCGACAGTGCGGTCATGCAGGCGTTGTAGGCCGTGACATAGTCCGACAGGTACGGATTGACCTTCAAAGGCGTCGACGTCGGGGAGACGCCGTTCATGTACATATAGCCGCCCATGGCCTGACCGGAAACGTCGTAGGAAGCCTTGGACTTGTACGGGCCCGTCTGGCCGTAGCCGGAGACGTGCACGATGCACAGCTTGCTGTTGACGCCCCAGCACACCTCGTCGGTGAGGCCCATCTTGGCATAGGTGCCGGCCTTGCTGGACTCGATCCAGATGTCGGCCCACTCGAGGCACTTCTTGAAAATCTTTTTGCCGGCCGGCGTGCGCGGGTTGCAGGTGATGGAGAACTCATTGCGGTGGTTCTGCGACCAGCTCGTGGTGCCGCGCGTGCCGCAGGAGATCTTGGGGGGCCTCGGACTGGAGCACCTTCGCGCCCATCTCGGCCATCAGGCAGCCGGCGAAGGGGCCGGCAATGGCGGTGCCGGACACAAAGACCTTGACGCCGTTCAGAACGCCGAAATCGGGATACTCATCAAACTTCTGTGTGAGGTTGCAGTCAATTTTTTTGAAACTCATGTATGCTGTGCCTCCTTTTTGTTGCGTTTTTCTACAGATTTCTCCGGATTCAAGATAAGCTGCCAGCATGGGTATAAACCCATGTTGACAGCTTACCGTCTATTTGCGCTAAGATTTACTTTTTCGGAGGATACCCAGGCCGATGCGCTTGGCCTGACGCTCCGATCCCAGAAGAAGTGCCACTCAACGAAGTTCTTGATACGGGCGGTGTCCGCCGGCGTCCAAGTCGCGAGCTCGCCCTTCTTGTAGAGCGCGTCGATCTCCCTCGTCGGTGTAGCCAAAGTCCTTGAGCACCTCGCGGTTGTGCTCGCCGAAGCACGGCGCGGAAGCCACGATCTGGGACGGGTTCTTCTTGAAGATGTTCGTGACGCCGATGCCCTTCATCTTGCCGAAGCACTGGTCATCCCACTCGACGATGTTCTCACGGGCCTCGTACTGCGGATCCTTCTCGATGTCGGCCGGGCCGTAAGCACGCTGGCACGGGATGCCGGCCTTGTTGAAGATCTCCTCGATCTCGTCGCAGGTGTGCTCGGCGCAGAACTTCGCGCACAGCTCGTCCGCCTTCTTGCCGCGGGGGTCAAACAGCGGGAAGCCGGTGCAGTTCTTCGGGATGCCTTCGGTGACGCCGGGCTTGCCCATGCCGATGATCGGATAGCCGCGGGTGACAGGGCCCTGGCCGACGATCGCAACAAACATGGCGTTGCCTTCCTTCGTGTCGTAGAAGGAGAAGCAGGCAGCCTGGTCGCTCTTGTTGCCGGTGCGGAAGGGCACGGGCTCGCCCTGCTTCGGGTAGCCCTTGTTGAACCAGTTGGCCGGGTAGTTGTCGAGCAGGCGGAACATGGTGTCGTACTGGGCAACGTCGCAGGAATCACCCTCGCCGCTGTTCTTGGCGTTGATGTAGCCGGCGAGCGCGACCATGCAGGCGTTGTAAGCGGTGATGTAGTCGGACAGGTACGGGTTGACCTTCAGCGGGCCGGACGTCGGGGAGACGCCGTTCATGTACATGTAGCCGCCCATGGCCTGACCGGAGACGTCGTAGGATGGCTTGTTCTTGGCCGGGCCGAACTGGCCGTAGCCGGACACGTGCACGATGGCGAGCTTCTTATTGTGCTTCCAGCAGACTTCATCGGTCAGGCCGCGCTTGGCATAGGAGCCCGGACGGCCGGCCTCGATCCAGATGTCAGCCCACTCGATGCACTTGAGGAAGATCTTCTTGCCGGCGGGGCTGGCGGAGTTGATGGTGATGGAATACTCGTTGCGGTGGTTCTGGCTCCACGCGAGGGTGCCGCGGGTCTGGCAGGCGATGGTCGGAGCCTCGGCCTGCAGGACCTTCGCGCCCATCTCGGCCATGAGGCAGCCGGCGAAGGGGCCGGCGATGTTCGTGCCGGTCACGAAGACCTTGACGCCCTTGAGGACGCCGAAAGACGGATACTCGTCAAACTTCTGAGTCAGTTTGTTGTCGATTTCTTTCATGTTAGATGACAATCCTTTCTGTGCAAAGTGCACTGAATTCAGGCAAAGGAAATGTGGGAGCGAATTACTCCTTAGTAGCTTCGGCTTTCTTGTGCACGCTCGGGATCAGGAAGCAGACCACGATGCCGACGACGACACAGATGAGCTGCACGAGCGCCACGGAGTGCAGCGCGCTGGCGGCAGCTGCGGGCACTGCCATGCCGGTGGCGGCCTTTTTGGTCATGCCCGTGACGAACATGGGCACGAAGATGGCAACACCGAACGGAGCAGTCATATCACGGAACACGTTGTACGTGCCGGAAGCGGAGGAGGACTCAGCCGGAGCAACACCGGACAGGGCGACCTTCATGAAGATGGTGCCGTTGCCGCCGATGCCGAGACCGACAAAGAACAGTGCGCCGCCCATCATGAGGATGCCGGCATTCTCGCCGATGAAGAGCATGATCAGAGAGCCGATGGCGACAAACACGAGCGCGATGGCAGCCACGACCTTCGGCTCCTTCTTGTCGGCCATGGGGCCGAGGACGACGGTGCCGATGGCCATGCCGAGGTACTCAATGCTCATGGCAACCGCAGCGACGGTGGCCTTGTCGATGGCATAACCGAAGCGGATGATCTCGGTCAGGCAGGCGGTCATAAGGCCCTGGGTCAGGAGCATGACCAGCACGGGGAGCACGAAGTTCTTACGAGCCATGAACTTGCCGTTGAGGATCGGGTTGGAGGCCTTCTTCTCAACCAGGAAGAGGACGATGAGGCCGACGACGGCTACGCCGATGGACGCAAGCGTCGCGGCGCTGGCCCAGCCGTTCTGCTGGCCGAAGGTGGGCACGCAGACGAGCGCACCGAACATGAGCAGGACGAACACGGCGCCTGCCCAGTCAAAGCCCTGCATGGTGCCTTTGGGGATGTTCGGGTTATCCTTGACCTTTGCAAAGCAGATCAGGAACGTGATCACGCACAGCGCGACGCAGACCCACATGACGATGCGCCATGCATTGGCCGTTCCGATGACCTTCATGATGATGCCGCCGACGGTGGGTCCAAAGATGACCATGCCGCAGGCAACTGCCATGTAGACCGTGAAGCCCTGGCCCATCTTCTCGGGCGGGAACTCCATCATGATGTAGGACATGACGACCGGGGCGATGCCGGCTGCGCCGATACCGACCATGAAGCGGAACACGAGCAGCAGCGGGATGTTCTGCGGGCAGATGGCGATGAGCGCCTGGCCGACCGTGTAAAGGCCCATGGCACTCAGCAGCATCTTTCTGCGGCCGATCACGCCGCCGAGCTTGCCCAGGATCGGCGCCATGGCGGCGGCAGCCAGGGAGTAAGCCAGCGTGATGAAGGTCAGGGACGAGTCGGCATCCCAGGCCGTGGAGATAGCGGTCGGCACCGAAGCGGTGAAGCCGCCGCAAAGGCTCAGGATCGCCGCCGCAATAGCGTAGGGCACAAAGCCTTTCATATAGTTTTTGTTGTTTTCCATGAGTACATTCTCCTGTCTAGTGATTCCGGCACGAAGCCGTGTGACAGTTGGTTTCTTCTGCGTGCTCAATAGCCTTTGGCGAGGCTTTCCTCGACTAGCTTACTGCGCACGACTTTCCCGTTTTCGTTCACGGGGATGTGATCCACCAATTCAATGGATTTGGGAATCTTGTACGGGGGGAGATAATTGAGTGCGAAGCGGATCAGGTCCTTATTTCCGACCGGTCCGTTCGTCTCCACGATGGCGTGAATGCGGTGGCCCCAATCGGGATCCGGCAGGCCGATGACCACGGCATCGACCACCTTCGGATGCTTTTTGAGCACCATCTCGACCTCGGCGGCAAAGACATTTTCTCCGCCGGTGACGATCATGTCGCTGCGGCGGTCGGCAAAGTACAGATAGCCGTCTGCGTCCACATAACCCATGTCGCCGACGCTGCGGAAGCCCTCACTGTCCACCGGGAGCGGCGGAATATTCTTATAGGTCACACGCGGGCTGTTGTCGCCCCAGGACATGAAGATCTCGCCGATCTCGCCGGCGGGCAGCTCGTGGCCGTCCTCGCCGCGGATGGCCACCCGGCCGCAGTGCATCTTGCCGACGCTGCCGGGATGGCGCAGCCACTCGTCGCCGCGGATGGACGTCATGCCGATGCATTCGGTCATGGCGTACATCTCATAGAGCCGCTCGGGCGGAATGATCTGAAGCCACTCACGCTTGAGATCCTGCGAGCAGACGCCGCCGGTATGGCACAGCACCTCAAGGCTCGCAAGGTCTTCCTTCCGGAAGCCGGGCATGCGGCTGATGCGCTGCATGAGCGTCGGCACCATCTGGACATACTCGATGTGGTACTTTTTGATGAGCCGCACGATGGTCTCGGCGTCGAGCTTGGCCGGCATGACGAGCGTGTTGCCGCAGTAGAGGCCGTTGAAGGCCGCCGAGTGCGGCGCGCCGTGAAACAGCGGGCCCGCGAGCAGCTGGCGCATCTCAAAGCGCATGCCGGACACGGCGAACCAGGTCCGCAGGCCTTCGTCGCTCTCCCCTGCGGGCATATCCTGCTCGATGACCTTGGTCGTCCCCGTCGTGCCTCCGGAGCAGTTGGCAAGGTTGGGGATGGCCAGCACATCGGGCGGCATGTCCGCGGGGCAGCCGGCACACAGCGTTCTGAGTTCCGCCGTGCTCAGGCCGGGGTAGCCGTCGGGCTTTTTGCGGTTTGTGATGACGAGCGCCGGAGACACACACGCACAGATCTCCATGAGGTTGCGCTGCGGCGCACGGTTCGAGACCGGAACATAACACGCGCCGGTCTTCCAGATGCCGAATGCGAGCGCGATGTGCGTCGGGATGTTCGGCAGCGCGGCGAGCACGCTCTTGCCGGGGCCGATGCCCTGACCGAGCAGGTACCAGGCAATGCGGTTCGAGAGCTCATGGAGCTCCCGCCACGTCATGACGGACTCCTTGTTTTCCGGGGAAACATAAATGACCGCGGGCGCATCCGGCTTCACGCGGGCGATGCTCGCCAGCTGCGTGCCGGGGGTAAAGAAGCTCTCCGTCCCGGTGTTGAAAATATTGAAATGCTGCGTGCGCATCTCCATCACTTCCTGACAGCACTGAATTTGGCATACGCCGGTCCCGCCCGCCCTCAGCGGGCGGGATCAGCGGCTTTGGAAAATTACTTCGGCAGGTTGTTCGGACGGTAGCCGCCGTCGATCTGCAGGCAGACGCCGGTGACGTAGGACGCGGCGCTGGAGGACAGGAACATGATGCCGTTGGCAATGTCCTCGGGCTCGGCAAAACGCTTCATCGGGATGGTATCACCGACGGAGTCCTTGGCGAACTGCGGCATATTGGCGACCATGTCGGTGTTGACAACGCCCGGAGCGACCGCGTTGACACGCACGCCCCTGTCGGCGAAGGAATAAGCGACGGACTTGGTCATGGCGATCAGGGCAGCCTTGCTGGCGGGGTACGGCAGACCGGTCGGGCAGCCGTAGACACCGGCGACGGAAGCGGTATTGACGATGCAGCCCTTGGTCTTGATCAGGTGCGGGATCGCGTACTTCATCATGGTGTAGGGGCCCTTCATGTTCAGGTTGCAGACGGCATCCCACTCGGACTGCTTGAGCTTGGTCAGCCAGGTGCTGTTGTCGGTGCCGGCGTTGTTGACGAGCACGTCCAGACGGCCCCACTTGGCAATGATCTCTTTGTACAGCTCCTGAACGGCCTTGTAGTCGCACAGGTCGATTGCCTTGGTCATGACCTCGTAGTCGGGGTTGATCTCCTTGAGCGCTGCCAGAGCCTTGGCACCGGTTTCTTCATAGTGGCTCAGGAAGTACACCTTTGCACCCGCAGCGAGAAAGCCCTTGACGGCCGCGAAGCCGATGCCGCGACTACCACCGGTAACAAGAACGACCTTACCTTTGAATTCGTTTTCAAACATGATTTTTGTCCTTTCTTAACGCAAATCTTTGACTTTTCCGGGGCTTTCCCGTCGCCCCGGACACACACCAGCAGTTATGCTTTTCTTAAGGAACGATAATATTTTAACATTACCTGCGCCGTTCTTCCGGCCGATGCCTTCTGTTTTCCTATCGTAAAAACGACAAAAATCAGATTTCACATCAGATTTCGTGGCAAAAATGACAAAGCCCCAAAAGACGACGATTGCCGCTTTTGAGGCTTTGTCAACATATACTGTTTTTGGTGTTCAGTCCTTCGAGGACTCCAGGGTCTGATGGAAATACGTGCGCGGCATTTTCTCGGTCAGAATGCCCAGCAGGTCCATCATATAGCAAAAGCAGAGCTGCAGTTGATCGGGCGACTGCTTTTCTGTCTCGGTGAGGATGCCGTTCATGGCATCGTTCGCGATCTCGGCATACAGCCCGCTGAGCGCCACGACCGGCGGCTCCGACGGGACGTAAAACCGTTCGAACTTCATATACGGATTCGCCACCAGATAGACATAGGTGCCGCTGTTCATGCGACTCTCGGCGATCTCGAGCACTTCGCCGTCATCCGGCAGATAGCGGTAGCGGTGGAACGGGCCGAGGTTGATGAGCGTGTTCGGCTTCAGGCGGTAGTCCAGACCGTTGACCGTCAGCGTGCCGCGGCCGCTGCGGACGAGCAGGAACGTCTCGTCGTGATTATTGACATAAAGCGTCGGCGCTTTGATATGCCGGATGCAGGCTTTGATATCGCTGGGCAGGACATTGTTGACAAAATAGTCATGCGCGCCGGCCAGAACGGGCTTCTCGTCCTTGGAGCTGAAAAATGCCGTTCCGGATGAACGTTCGTTAGCCATGCTGCTTCCTCCCCTGTCCTCTCTGTTTGCGGAACTCGCCCGGCGACATCTTGTTGAGCGCGTAAAACACGCGGCCCATCGTCCGGTCGGAGCCGAAGCCCGTTTCCATCGCGATATCGACCGTCGGCAGGTCCGTCGTCGTAAGCAGCGCCTCCGCATAGCGCACGCGGAACATAGACAGGATCTGCTTGTAGCTGGAGTTCAGGCGCGTCTTGAGCTGCACGCGCAGGATGTTCTCCGACATGTAGAGATCGCGTGCGATCTTTTCGGCGTCGATCGGCTCGGACATATTTTCATACAGATAGCTGATGGCAGAAATAAGCGTCTCGCTCATGATCATGCCGCGGTAAACCCGGCCGCCTTTCCCGTCACTGAGCATTTCGTTGAGGTAGCCCTGCGGAGTCATGCCGGTCAGCGCTTTGAACCGGCGGAAAAACGTGATGCTCATGTGAAAGCCGGAAATGGACGACACATAGTCAAACGGCAGACTGTCATACAGGAAATACGACATGGCCAGGATCAGGCGCGTACGGTTGACATACTGGCTGAAGTTCAGCCCCGTCGCGATGAGCAGCGCGTGGTTGAGCGCCGTCTCATCCGCGTCGGACGAAACCGCCTCCGCGACCGAGGCCGCCGTGAGCTCCGCCGTGCTGTGCGTGGCGATATAGAGGCTGGCGCGCCGGCCGAGCGGCATATCCATCGGCGAGTACTGATCCCTGCGCCGCGCAGCCGCGCGGTTATACAGCAGCTCGATCTTGCGCAGGAACGAACTGCGGATCACGGCCGAACCGCAGCTGTTTTTTGCGCTCAGGTGCCGAAACTGTGCAAACAGCCGCGCGATCTCCTTGACATCGTCCCCGTCCGGGCCGATCACGGGCAGGCCGGTGACGATCTCGATCTCGCGCAGGTTCGTGATCTGATTAAACATATAGTAGCTCAAAAGCTGATAATCAAAGGCAGCGACCCAGATCTTGAGCGCTTCCCCGAATTCGGGACAGATCGTCAGCACCTGCGAGCACTGGATCCACGCAACGCAGCCCGGCTGTACAGGGAATTCCTCCCCATTGATGATGAAGCTGCCGCTGCCGCTGCGGACAAGCACAAAATAGCTGTCCACCTCCATGACGGGGAACAGCTCCTCACTGATGGTATGCTCCTGCAGCCGGAGATACTTGTCCGACCCGCAGAAATACCCGCTGCGCGGTGTTTCGCAGAGTGGCCTGTTTTTTCTCTTCAACGTGTTTGCCCCCATTCGTGGTAACGATACGGCTTACAAACATACAACCGGCAATGTCTCTGTTTATAGATTAACAGCTTTTTATGCAAAAAACAAGTGAACGAATTCCAAACTTTTAAACATCCCGCCAATTTTGTTACAAAAAACGTATATTGGCAAAAGGCCCGCCGGTGTGCATCCGGCGGGCCTTCGCGCTGTGATAAGATTGAAAGGAGTAAGAGGATGAAAAGGAATAATAGCAAAGAGAATGCAGTGACTTACAGCTCGTAACCGACGTGGAAGCCCTGATGCATGGCATCGCTGGACTGACCCGGCTTGATGGCATCGCCGATGACGTGGACTTCCGGCACAAACGCCTTGAGCTCTTCGGACAGCGGATCATACTTGCGGGAGCCGAGGCCGAGGACAATGTAGTCAAAGCCCTTGAGCCATTCTTCCGTGCCGTCCTTGTGCTGGATCTTGACCTCGTGCTCGGTCACTTCGAGCACCTTGGAGTTGATGTAGCTCTTAACGCCCTCACGGCGCAGGCTGGCGAGTGCAATGTTGCGGTTCGGCAGGCAGACGCCGGTCATGAGCTGCGGCTGCATCTCAACGAGCGTGACTTCCACGTCGCCGATGCTGCCGGTGGTGGCAAAGGAGTTCGGGCGCGCGTCGGCCATGAGCATTTCGGCCGTCTCGCAGGCAACTTCGCCGCCGCCGAGGATGCAGACCGTGCCCTTCGGGATGGTGACCTTGCGGCTGAGGATGTCATGGGTGGTGATGACCGGATAGTCACCGACGCCCTTGATGAAGGTCGGGATGAGCGGCGTCGCGCCGGTGGCGACGACGACGGCATCGGGTGCGAATTCCTTCACGTTCTCGACCGTGGCTTCCTTCTTGAACTCGAACTTCACGCCAGCCTTCTTGGCGCGGTAGTTCAGGTGCGTGAGCCACTTGCACATCTCCTGCTTGCCGGGAGAGACGACCGCAAGATTCAGTTGACCGCCGATCTGCTTGCTCTTCTCCCAGACGGTGACGTCGTGACCGCGCTCGGCCGCCGTGACAGCGGTGTACATGCCGCCGGGGCCGGCGCCAATGACGAGGACCTTCTTCGGCTTGTCGGTCGGGTTGAACGGATAGTCATACTCATGGCCGACGAGCGGGTTGATGTGGCACTTGCAGACCGGGTGATGCGGATCTTCCGGCGTGATGCACCGGCCGCCGCAGGAGCCGCAGGGCGTGATGTCATCGAAGCGGTTCTCGTAAGCCTTCTTCGGCAGGTCGGGGTCTGCGAGCAAAGGACGGCCCATGGACACGCCGTCCACCAGACCACGCTCGACCAGATCGGCGGCGTAGCGCACGTCGTTGATCTTGCCGACAACGAAAACCGGGATGTTCACGACCTTCTTGATCTCCGACGCCTCGTAGACGTTCATGCCGATCTTCTGGCTGTGAGAAGGAAGGATGTTCTGAAGGCCCTCATATTGGACGCCGCCGGAGACCTCAAGCATGTCAACGCCTGCGGCCTCAAACTTCGGGGCGAGGTAAAGCATTTCGTCCAGGGAATTGCCGCCCGGCTCACGCTCGGAGCCGGAGACACGCAGCACGATCGGGAAATCGGGGCTGATGTTGCGGCGGCACTCTTCAATGATCTCCAGGATCAGGCGCGCGCGGTTATCAATGCAGCCGCCGTACTCGTCCATGCGCTTGTTGCGCAGCGGGCTGAGGAAAGCACCCGGCAGCATGTAAGCATGTGCGACGTGCAGGGCGATGCCGCCGCAGCCGGCCTCTTCGGCGCGGCGCGCGGCCTGGCCGTACTGCTTGACCACCTTGTGGATCTCGTCAATAGTAATCGGGCGGCTGACGGCGCCGTTGGCGTTCGTGTTCACAGACGGGCCGAGCGGCGTGATGCCCTTGAGTGCGCAGATGGACTCCGGGCCCGGGTGAATGAGCTGCGGGAAGAGCGTGCTGCCGGCATCGCTCACGCGCTTGGCAAAGGCGGCAAACTGCGGGACGAGAGAGTCCTTGTCCAGCGCAGTCGTCTTGCCGATGTACCAATACTTATGATCCACCGTGACTGCGTCGATGACGACATAGCCGGCGCCGCCCTCTGCGCGGCGCACGAAGATATCCGCGAGCTGCTTGGGCACTGTGCCGTTGGTCGCCTCATAGTGCATGCTCATCGGTGCCATGGCGATACGGTTTTTCAGCGTCGTTCTGCCCAGCTGCAGGGGCGAGAAGATTTTCGCATCTTTCATATCGGTTATCATGTGATTGCCTCCTGAACGAATATTAAATGTATATCCCATGCAGCTGCCACCGCCGGCCTTCCCGGCCGGAGCGTGGCGCATGGGTGCTCCGGATGGTTTGTGCTTTCAGTATAAAGGAAATGATCGGGCCATGTCGCACATTTTCTTGTTAAATAATCCACATTTTCAAAAAGAATTTCAGAAAATGATGGCGCGCAGGCGGACAGTTTTTCTGCTTTCACTACACTTTGCGCCCTTTTTGTCAAAATTGTTCGGTGAAAAAACGACGGAAAACCGCTGTGTCCGCCCGCCATTTCCTGTGAAAAGAAGCAAAACCGCACAAGATGCCGTGTCTGTTTTTGTACATTACGCCACATCACCGTCGCAAAGTGACAATAAAACTCAAGTTTTTGTACATTTCCCGCGCATGATTACGGCACATTCTTTCCGACACGTTCCGCAGCCTAGTGTTAAAATTTCTACAATAGCTGATGAGGAGCGGAATCCGGCCACCAGCGGCCGGTTTCCGGCGGATCATTCCCGGGCCTGCCGGACATATTTAAGGAACTCCGCTCTCAGGCAGACGTGTAGGAAACCAGATTTGGATTCATTTCAATGAAGAAAGGTGTATTTCATGAGTTACGATGCATTGTTTTCTCCCATCAAGCTCAGAGGGCTTGAGCTGAAAAACCGTGTGGTCCTGCCGGGTATGAACACCAAGATGGTCAAGGACAAGAACGATGTCGGCGAGGATCTCCCCGCCTACCACGCGGCGCGCGCGGCCGGCGGCTGCGGCCTGAACATTGTCGAGCTCGTCTCCATCTGCCCCGAGTGCCATGCATACCTGTACCTCGGCCTTTATAATGAGCACCACAGAGACCAGCTGCGCAAGATCACCGACGCGATCCACGCGGCCGGCGGCAAAGCAGGCGTGCAGATCTGGCACGGCGGCTTCGTGCCCGAAGAGTTCTTCGACAAGACCAACAAGCTTGAGACGCCTGACACGCTGACCGTCGAGCGCATCCACGAGATCGTCAAGCAGTTCGGCTACTCCGCCAAGCTCGCCGTCGAGGCCGGCTTTGACGCACTCGAGTTCCACGGCGCGCACACTTACCTGCCGCACGAATTCATGAACCCCTCGCTCAACAAGCGTACCGACGAGTACGGCAACCAGAGCCTGGAGAACCGCTGCCGCTTCAATCTTGAGGTCATCCGTGAGATGCGCAAGAACATGCCGGAAGATATGCCGCTGCTCATGCGTCTGGACGCCATCGACGAGATGCTCCCGGCCGTGACCACGCAGGACGAGACCGTGCAGTTCATCAACTGGGCCGCCGAGGCCGGTGTTGATGCGATCGACCTGTCCCGCGGCAACGCCCGCAGCCTCGCGACCGTGTACGAAGTGCCGCCCTACAACCTGGAGCCGGGCTTCAACATGGATAACATCGCCGCCATCAAGGCGCGCGTGAACATCCCGGTCATCGGCGTCGGCCGCATCGTCGACCCCGCTCTGGCCGATCAGCTCATCCGTGAGGGCAAGATCGACATGGTCGCCGTCGGCCGTGCGCAGCTCGCTGATCCCGAATGGTGCAACAAGTCCATGGAAGGCCGTGAGGCGGAGATCCGTCGCTGCATCGGTTGCACCGAGGGCTGCTACGACAAGGTCATCGACCCGAAGGCCAAGCACATCACCTGCACCCGCAACCCGGCGCTCTGCCTGGAGTACAAGGGCCTCCCGAAGCCGGAGAAAGCCAAGAACGTCATGGTCATCGGCGCCGGCATCGGCGGCCTGATGGCAGCCGAGTACCTCAAGGCCCGCGGCCACAATCCGACCGTCTATGAAGCCACCGACGCCCCGGGCGGCCACTTTGTGCTCGCCGGAAAGGCCCCGAAGAAGCAGGCCTTCACCGACGCCGTCATGTGGGACGCCGAGGAGTGCAAGCGCATGGGCATCGAGATCAAGACCGGCGTCACCGTCACGCCCGAGCTCATCAAGGAAGTCAAGCCCGATCACGTGATCGTCGCCACCGGCGCGCACTTTGTCGCCCCGAACATCCCGGGTCTCGACACCGCGAAGGACGTCTACGTGGCTGAGGACGTGCTGGCCGGCAAGGCCATGCCGCACGGTGAAACCATCATCCTCGGCGGCGGCGGCGTTGGCTGCGAGACCGCGCAGTTCCTCATCGCGCACGGCGTGACCGATGTGCGCGTGATGGATTCCAAGCGCGTCGGCAACAAGATGGGCATGCTGCGCACCATGTTCCTCGACATCGAGTACCCCGGCGAGACCATCAAGAAGAGCCGCGGCTCTAAAATCACCGCCGTCGGCGACCACGAGATCACCTATGCGTTCACGAACAAGGCCAAGAAGACCGTCGAGAAGACCCGCCACTTTGACTCCCTCGTCATCGCCACCGGCATGCACTCCCGCCCGACGCAGGATCTGACCGATGCCTGCAGCGAGCTCGGCATCCCCTGCGACGTGATCGGCAGCGCCAAGAAGGCTGACATGGGCATCGAAGCCACCGCCGACGCTTACGCCGCCGCCATGAACGTCTGAACACGGATAACAGATTAGGAGGTTATCATCATGACAGTTGAAGAACGTCTGGAAGCACTCGAGAAAGAAGTGCAGCAGCTCAAGGACGTGCAGGCCATCAAGGAGCTCAAGAGCAAGTATTTCCGCGCGCTCGATACCAAGAACTGGGATGAGCTCGAGACGACCATGACCCCGAATATCTCCACCGCTTACTCCAACGGCAAGCTCGTTTTCCACGGCCCGAAGGAGATCACCAACTACTTCAAGGAGTCCATGCCCGATACCGAGATCACCCTGCATCAGGGCCACAACCCGGTCATCTGGTTCGAGAGCGATACCGTTGCCTACGGCAAGTGGTACCTGCAGGACAACCTGATCTTCGCCGAGGGCAATCCCTACTGCGGCACGCAGATCCAGGGCTCGGCCATCTACACCGACAAGTACGTCAAGGTCGACGGCCAGTGGCTGATCGAGGATACCGGCTACCTGCGCGTGTATGAAGAATCCTTCCAGCGCAACAACACGCACCGCATCCGCATCAACATGTTCCGCCCGAAGAAGAAGAAAGTCATCAAGAAGAAATAACCCGCTTGATTCAAGCCGTCGTACATCCGATGTATGGCGGCTTGAATCCAAATATTCGAAAAAATCCCTGCAAACGGAGCGTGATCCCTGTGCTGAAAAAACTGCAGCGCAAAATTTACCGCAAGATCCGCTTTCAGACCTGGTACCGCAAGGCGAACTACTACCACCGCAAGCGGAACGATCTGAACAAGACCATTGCCCAGTACCGCGGCGTAGACGTGCTGAGCAACAAAAAGCGCCTGTACCGTCTGCGGCGTGACATGATCCGGAGCCTGTTCCGGTACGGCTCGTACTACAACGAGTATTTTCTCTTCGGTTACGAGGGGAAGGACGCCGCCTATCGCGACGGCTTCATCACGGAAGGCGTCCGCATGAGCTACTACCCGCGCATGAACGACCCGAAAACACGAACATGCTCGAGAACAAGTACCTGACGTACCAGAAGTTCCGCGATTTTTACGGCCGCGACGTGCTGCGCATCAAAAAAGGCGCACAGCCCACGCCCGCCGCGCTCGAGGCGCTGCGCAATTTCACGCAGGCGCACCCGGATTACATCGTCAAGCCCATCTACGCAGCCTTCGGCAAGGGCGTACATACCGAGTCTATCCGCGACTATCCCTATCCTGAGGCTGCGCACGCAACCTACAGCGCGCACGGCGCCATCCTCGAGCAGATCATTGAGCAGGGCGAGGCGCTCGCGCGCATCCACCCGCAGTCGGTCAACACGCTGCGCATCCCAACGGTCGTTCTGGCCAGCGGCGAGGTGCGGCTGTTTCACCCCACGCTGCGCGTCGGCCGCGGCGAGGGCATCATCGACAACTTCAGCGCCGGCGGCATCAGCGCGCTCATCGACTCCGAGACCGGGTGCATCTGCTCCGACGGCGCGGACAAAAAAGGCCGCCGCTATGTGACCCATCCGGACACCGGCGTGCGCTTTCGCGGCTATCCCCTCCCGGAGTGGGACAAGGCCGTGGACATGGTCAAAACGGCTGCAAAAATGGTGCCCGGCAACCACTACTGCGGCTGGGACCTTGCCTACAGCACGCACGGCTGGTGTATGGTCGAGGCCAACTGCACCGCACAGATGGGCGGCATGCAGATCATCACACAGACCGGCAGAAAGGCCGAACTGGAAGCGCTCATCGCGCAGATGTGACACCCCTGCCGTAATGTAAAAGAAGCAAAGGAAACCAACACGACAACACCGAAAGGAGAAAAAAACATGACAGACCTTGAAAAACTCGTAGAAAAAGACGCCATTCGTGACCAGTATTACGTTTACGCCCGCGCACTCGACCGCATCGACAACCCGCTCGGCAAGACCGTATTCGCCGAGGACGCGCAGGTCGACTACGGCCCGACCTACAAGGGCACCGGCTACGGCTTCATCGACATGATGCTCAAGATGCACCGCAAGATGGTCTCCACGCACCACGTCATGACCAACATCCTCATCAAGCTCAACGAGGACGGCACCAAGGCCGCCGCCGAGGCTTACATGTACGCTGCCTGCAAGTACCGCAACGGCATGGTCGTCGTGGCGCGCTGCCGCGACATCGACCTCTGGGAGAAGCGCGACGGCAAGTGGCTCGTCGTCAAGCGCACCGTCGCCGGCGACAACACCATGATCCTGCACCCCGACTTCGCGCCCGACTACAACAACGGCCGCGACAAGGTCAAAGATCCGTCCTACGACTACTTCGAGACCATCGAGTAATTCCATGGCAACGAGGAACATCCCATTCCCCGACAAAGTCCGGGACATGGTGCTGGACGTCATCACGCACGTCCGCCGTCAGGAATACACGCCTGAGCAGCTGTGCCAGCTCCAGAAGATCATCGAGTGCAAGTACTTCTACTGGTGGTGCATGGACATGAAAAAAGAGGAGTATGTAATGGAGCTGTTCACGGACGACTTCCGCTACTACCTCAACGGGCATCTTGCTGTCAAGGACAAGCTTCTGCAGGCCCGCAACGCCAAATGGTGCAACAAGGACATGCAGACGATGCACATGGGCCATCAGCCAATGATTTGGCTGATCGATGACAGACATGCACGCGGGGTCTTCCAATACGAGGACCATATGTGCTATTATGATGACAGCGAGGTCCTGCAGGGCTGGCTGGTCTACTGCGACGATTTCGTCAAGGGCGACGACGGCGCATGGCGCATCCAGAAGCTGCGCATGGCCTATCGCGAGATGGACGGCAGCTTCCGCAGCACGATGGTGCCCAAGGACTGGGTGCCGGACGAATGGGACACACCAAACTACTAAGCAAACGAGGAAGCCGCACATTTGTGCGGCTTCCCTGCCGCCTCATTTTCTCAAAAGCATCCCTGGCGGATGCCTTTGAAAAGCTGAGGACGCCTCAAATCAGACGCAGGAGAATGCAACATGGAACAAAAACGGACACTGAGCAGCTGGATCTCCGCACGCAGATACATCCGCGACTTCGCCGCGGATTACGCTGCCCGGCACAGTGAGGACGCCGCCGAGATTGAAAAGGACATCCTGCAGGCCAAGAAGATCAACCACATCTCGCTCAACGAATACGAGTGGGTCGGCTATCACGACCGCACGGAGGCGCAAAAGCGCACCATGTCCACGCTCTGGACGCGCGCGGAGTTCCGCAAGAACTTCACCGACCGCCGCTACATTGCCATCCTCATGAACAAATACATCTTCTCCAAAGTCTTTTCCGACTTTTACGGCCGCCGCTGCGTGCAGGCATCCGTCGTGGACGCGGCGCTGCTGCGTGCGCTCGCCGGCGACGCCGGAAAGGTCGTCTACAAACCCAACTGCAAGGGTCAGGGCACGGGCGTGCGCATTCTCCCGGCGGCGACCGAGGCCGAACAGGCGGACGCACTCGCGTATCTGCATGCAAATTCCGGCGGCATCGTGGAAGAATACATCCAGCAGCACCCGACGCTCGCGCAGCTCAATCCCGGCGCCGTGAGCATCGTGCGCTTTTACACCGTGACCGCGCCATCCGGGACGTATCTGTTCGCCCCGGTGCTCACGACCGCCATTGAAAAGGACATCTCCAACGGCTGTCAGGACGCGCTGACTGCGATGATCGACATCCGCACCGGCGTCGTGATCACGGATGCTGTGGATCAGAACAATTTCATCGATTACCACACGCACCCGGTCACGGGCGTGCCGTTCCCCGGCCTGCAGCTCCCGTTCTGGGAGGAAACCATCGACATGATGCGCCGCGCCGTGCCGCTGGCGAGCAAGATCTCCAACATCGGCTGGGACGTGACCATGACTGTGGACGGCCCGCTCATCATCGAGGCCAACACCATCCCGGGCTTCAACACCGCGCAGTACCGCGGCTACGCCTGGGTCACGGACGGGTACGGCTATCAGCCGCTGTTCGACGAGCTCAACGGCCGCCCGTTCGTCAACAACGAACACTATGCACGCGTGCTCTTGAAGCTCGACTAACCGCTCACGGAGGTTCCGGTATGGAAGCTGTTCTCTCGGTCGCCTTTGGCGTCTGGATCGTCATCACCGCATTCGTCTACCGGACCGTGACGGGTCCGAAGCACGGGGACGGGCAGAAAAAATGAACCTGTATTTCCTGGGAATCCTGGCAGCGCTCGTCGTGTTCTTCGCCGTCGGCATCGGCGCGGGGCGCATGGTCAAGGATACGAACGACTACTACGTCTCCGGCCGCAACGCGCCGACGCTGCTGATCGTCGGGTCGCTCATCGCGTCGTTTCTCTCGACGGGCGCGTTCCTCGGCGACACGGGCGAGGTCTACTCCGGCTTTTTCATTGGCATCGTGACCGTCGGCGTCATTCAGGCGACGGGCTATATCTACGGCGCCGGGTTCTTCGGCCGGTACATCCGCCGGAGCGAGGTGACGACGCTGCCGGAGTATTTCGGCCGCCGCTTCTGCTCGAAGCGCCTGCGCCGGCTCTCGGCCGTGATTTTGCTCGTGTCTGTGAGCGCGTACCTGCTCAGTGCCATTCAGGGCGTGTCCACGCTCATGAGCAGCATCACAGGCTATGACTACCGGCTGTGTGCCGTGATCGTGTGGCTGGCGTTCACTGCCTTCACGATCTACTCCGGCTCACCGGGCGTGCTGCTGACGGATACGATCATGTTTCTCGTCTTTCTCGCGGCCGCGCTCGTCGCGGTACCGTTTCTCGTCCGCGCGGGCGGCGGCTGGTTCGGCGGCATTGAAGCGCTCGCCCGCAGCGACACCATGCCCGGCATCCTCTCCTGGGCCGGGAACCCGGACTATCTCTATCCGGACGGCGCGAGCAACACGGCCTGGGCTGTGACCTACGGCATCGTCTGGGCGCTCGTCGTGGCCATCAGCCCGTGGCAGACGAGCCGCTACCTCATGGCAAAGGACGAGCATGTCGTCCTGCGCTCGTCCGTGTGGTCATCCATGGGCGTCATGGTCGTGACGATCGCGCTGTACTTTGCCGCTGCGTTCGTTCGCAACCTTAACGGCGACCTCCCTGGCAGCGAGGCTATGATCTGGGCCGCCACGCATGTGCTGCCGCCGGTCATCGGCATGCTGCTGCTCATCGGCATCAGCGCGGCCGGCATCTCATCGGCATCGACGTTTTTGTCGCTGATCGGTTTTTCCGTCGTCAACGACATCCTGCCCGACGCCGGGGACGACCGCAAAAAGCTCGCACGCTCCCGCTGGGCGATGCTGGCTGTGAGCCTTGTCGTGCTCGTGCTGGCATATCTCAATCCCCCGCACATCTTTCTCATCATGTATTTCGGCGGCACTGTCATCGCGGGTGCGTGGAGTCTTGTGGCCTTCGGCAGCGTGTGGAGCCGCCGTCTGAGCCGCTGCGGCGCGTATCTTGGCATGCTGCTCGGCTTTCTCGGCTGCGTGGGTGCCAAGGCGATCTATGCCCTGCGCGGCATCACGCCGCCGGTCTGGGCGGACGCGTTTTTCATCGGCATCGTGCTGAGCGTGCTCGGCGCGGTGCTCGGCTCCGCGCTCCGGCCGCCGACGCAGGAGGAACAGCTCTCTCGCGCGCGGCTCTTCGATGCGCCCACCGGCCTGGACGAGGCCGCCGCCTGCCGAAAAGACCGGCGGCTGTGGCGGGTGTACCTCCTGTTCGGCCTGTGCGTGGGCCTGTTTTTCCTGTTTTTTTATGCCATTCCCTACAGCCGCGCGCTGTGATCTTCCTCGGAGGTGACCGCCTTGCAGGACACGCTGAATCTGTACTATGCCCGTATCGCCAACATGGGCGATCTGCTCAACCCGCTCATTATCGAGCGCTGCTTCGGCTACCGGGTCGAGCGCTGCTCGTTTCTCACCGGCGACCTGTGCGCCATCGGCAGCGGCCTGGCGCAGTATAAGCTGCACGGAAACCCGCTCATGAAGCTGCAGCAGTGCATCAACGGCCGGACGCACCCGCACGTGGACGTCTGGGGCTCTGGATTCATCAACTATGACGATGCGCGCGGGCGCTTTTTCAAGCGCGACATGTGCTTTCACGCCGTGCGCGGCGAGCTGACGCGCCGCAGCGTTGAACGCATGACCGGCCGCACGCTCGACATCCCGACCGGCGACGGCGGCATTCTTGCAAGCGAGCTGCTGGACACGCCGCCGGAAAAACGGTATGATGTCGGCATCGTGCCCCACGTCTGCGACCTGAGCGACCCCGCCGTGACGGAGCTGCTGGGCCGGTATGAAAACGCAAAGTTCATCAATGTCAAGGACGACCCCATCGCCGTGCTGACCGAGATTGCGCAGTGCCGCTGCATTCTCTCAAGCAGCCTGCATGGGCTGATCGCGGCCGACAGCTTCCACATTCCGAATCTGCACATCGTCTTTTCCGACCGCCCGCTCGGCGACGGGTATAAGTTCGATGATTACTACTCTGCCTACGACGTACCGCACCTGCCGCGCGACCTGCGCGTGAGCGCGCCGCCCGACATTGCTGAGATCAAAGACGGCTGGCGCATCCGGCCGGAACAGGTCGAGGAGAAAAAGCGCCAGATGCGCACGGCCTTCCCCTATCCGGCCAGAAACGGAGGCAATGCATGAACGAACTGATTTCAGCCGTCATCCCGACCTACAACCGAAAGGACAAGCTGCCCGCGTGCATCGCGAGCGTGCTGGCGCAGACCTACCCGAACCTTGAGGTCATCGTCGTGGACGACGCCTCGACTGACGGCACGGAGCTCCTGTTCGACTGCAACATCGACCCGCGCGTGCACTACGTGCGCTACGGTGACAACCGCGGCGCGTGCTATGCCCGCAACCTCGGCGCGCAGCGCGCACATGGCAGCATTCTTGCCTTTCAGGACAGCGACGATCTCTGGCACCCGGACAAGCTGCAAAAGCAGTATGACCTGCTCACGGCCACTGGGGCTGACCTGTGCTACTGCGGCATGAACCGCGTCGCCGCAAACGGCAGCTCGTTTTACTATCCCGTGCACGCGCCGCATCCCGGCCGCGCGCTGGAGGACTTTCTGGCCGAGAACCGGGCCAGCACCCAGACCATGCTCATGCACCGCGCCGTGTGGGAGGCTGTGCGCTTCGATGAAAGCATCCGCCGCTATCAGGACTGGGACTTTGCCATCCGGGCGGCCGAGCGCTTCCGGCTCGTGTATCTGCCGGAGGCGCTAGTGGAGTCTGAGGTCGGCGGCGACAGCATCTCCGCCGTCGTCAAGTCCTACCCCCACCTGCTGCGGCTGTATGAAAAGCACGCGGCGCTCTATCGGCGCTTTCCGCACAGCGACGCCGTAATGAACCGCCGCCTCGGCAAGCGCTGCCACCCGACGGACCCGGCGCGCGCCGCCGCGCACTTCCGCAAAAGCTTCCGGCTCAGCCACAACCCCTATGACCTGAGCTATTACCTCGCCGACTGCCTGCGCGCCCGCCGGCAGCAGAAAGGACAGACACCATGACCGCATTCGTCATTTTGCATTACCGCGCCATCGACACGACCCGCAACTGCGTCAAAAGCATCCGCGCGCTCGCAGGCGACAAGCACATCGTCATCGTTGACAACGCCTCCCCGAACGGCACGGGCGCGGTTTTGGCGGAGGAATTCGCCGCGAGCCCGGACGTGACCGTGCTGCTGCACGACAAAAACGACGGCTTCGCCCGCGGCAACAACGTCGGCACGCGCTGGGTGTGCGCGCATCTGGATGCGGACTTCACCGTCGTGCTCAACAACGACGTCGAGATCCCGCAGCACGACTTCATCCCCCAGATCGCGCGCATTTACGCGCAGAACCCGTTCGACCTGCTGGGTCCTGACATCGTGTCGGTGTTCTCCGGCATCCACCAGAGCCCGAAAACACTGCACGGCTGCACGCTCGAGAGCGTGCGGCACAAGCGGGCCTGCGTTGCGCGCAGCAAGAACCCCATCCTCCTGCTGCTGAGCAGCGGCGAGAAAAACAGCCCCGCCATCTGGCGGCTCGTGCAGATCCGCAACCGCAAAAAGCAGCACATCGACACGACGCGCCCCGCGGAGGGCGTCGTGCTGCACGGCTCGTGCGTGATCTTCTCGCGGCGCTATCTTGCCCGCCATCCCGAGCCGTTTTACCCGAAAACGTTCATGTACTACGAGATGGAGATCCTCGACTGGCTCTGCCGTCAGGACGGCAGCGTCGTGCGCTACGACCCGTCGATCTCCGTGCTGCACTATCAGTATGTAGCCTCGAAGATGGAGTACCGCTCGATCGTGCGGCGCTCGAAGTTTGTGATCGACTGCCTGCTCGACTCGCTCGACGCGGCCGAGGCACTCATCCTCGCGTCGGAGGCGTCAGAGCCGGAAGGGGCACAGCCGGTAAACACCATCGCGCTCGCGGACGCCTGAGCGCGCAGAAAGGCGGCACCGCGCCATGAAAAAGAAAAAGATCCGCCGCGCGGCCCGGGCGTTTTATGCCGGGCTGTCCTACCTCTCGCCGCGGTGGAACACGCAGCTGCTATACCTGCGCAAGTTCGGCCGTCTGCCGGATCTGAAGCACCCGCAGACGCTCAACGAAAAGCTGCTCCGGCAAAAGCTCGAGCGCTTCGGCACCGACCCCGTCGTGCGCCGCTGCGCAGACAAATACCGCGTGCGCGACTATGTGGCCGGGTGCGGCTGCGGCGGCACGCTCAACCGCCTGCTCGCCGTGTACGACCGGCCGGAGGACATCGACTGGGACGCGCTGCCGGAGCGGTTCGCCGTCAAGTGGAACTTCGGCTGCGGCTACAACCTCATCTGCACGGAGAAAAGTGCGCTCGACACGGCCGCTGCCGAAAAGCAGCTGCGCGCCTGGGGGCGCGAACCGTTCTGGGCGTACTACTCCGAGCTCCAGTACCGCCACGTTGAGAAAAAGCTGCTCGTGGAGGAGTACATCGGCAGTGCGGACGGCACGCTGCCGGAGGACTATAAATTTTACTGCTTCCACGGCCGGGCAGATTGTGTTATGCTCTGCGTGGGGCGCGACGAGGGCTGGCCGAAGTTTTATTTCTTCGACCGGGACTTTCGGCTCCTGCGCATCAACCGCGACTCGCAGGCCGCGCCCGAGGGCTTCACGCTGCCGAAACCGGCGGGGCTGGACGAGGCCTTCGCCATTGCCGACCGGCTGAGCAAGCCGTTTGACTTTGTGCGCGTGGACCTGTACCTCACGCCGCGCGGCGTGCGCTTCGGCGAGCTGACATTCACCCCGGCGGCCGCGCTGGACAACAAGCGTCTGCCGGAGACCGACCTGCGCTTTGGCCGCATGATGGAGGAAACGCTATGAACATTGCCATTCTCGGCGCTGGCAACAGCGGCTGCGCGCTCGCATCCGATTACGCCGCGCGCGGCCACGAGGTCACGCTCATCAAGACCTCGCACAGTCTGCATGATGACAACTTTGCGCATCTGTGCGCCGCCGGCGGCCGGATGCGCATCCATGATTTTGGCAAGGAGACCGACTGCGTCATCGCGCATCTGTCGCGCGACGTGGCCGACGTCCGGGCCAAGGACGTCGTGCTCCTGTGCACGCAGACAGGGTATCACCCGGACGTGCTGCGGCGCGTCGTGCCGTTTCTGACGCCGGGGCAGATCCTGCTGATGGTGCCGGGCTACCTCTCGACTGCCTACGCGCTGGGGCTGCACCCGGCTGACGGCGTGATCCTCGCCGAGGCGGAGAGCAACTTCATCGACGGGCGCATCGGCGCACCCGGGGAGTTTCAGGTGGGCTTCCGCAACGTGCGCAACCCTATCGGTGTCTACCCGCACAGCGCGCTCCCGGCAGCCCGGGAGGTGCTCGACCGGCTGGGCACGCCGTTTGTGTATCTCAAGAGCGTGGCCGAGGCCGCGCTGCATAACCCGAATATGATCGTGCACACGGTCGGCGCCGTGATGAGCATCCCGCGCATTGAGGCCACGCACGGCGACTACTGCATGTATCACGAAGTGTTCACGCCATCGGTCTGGAACCTGCTCGAGGCGCTCGACGGCGAGAAAATGCGCGTACTCGAGCGGCTCGGCTGCGACCCGGTGCCATATGTCGAGGCATGCAAATTCCGCAACAGTCTCGACGATGCGCGCGACGCGAAGGAGGTCTTCTTCGCCTACGCCGCCATGCCGGAGCGGGCGAAGGGGCCGCTGAATGTGCGCTCGCGCTACATCACGGAGGACGTGCCGCAGGGACTCGGCCTGCTGGAGTCGCTGGGCGCGGCGCTGGGCGTGCCGACGCCGGTGTGCTCATCGCTGATCGAGATCGCCTCGGCGGCGCTCGGGTGCAACCTGCGCGCGCAGGGCCGCACGATCGAGCGGCTCGGCCGGGACAACATCCGGACCATTCTGGACGATGCAGAGAGAGGCGCAGAACCATGTCCCGCTGGAACGCACTGAAAAAAACCTACCGCATGTGCACGCGCCTGCGCGCGCAGCGCGGCGGCAGCCGGACGGGCTATCTGCTCGACGCGCTGTGGTGCAGCGTGCGGCACGGCGCATCACCGGAAAACTACTTCGTGCTCCGGTTTTTTGACCTGCCGGACTGGCAGCGCGCGGCCTTCCTCACATCGGGCCGCTCCGGCGCGCTCGACCGGGCGCTCAACCGCAATGCTGCGGCGGCGGAAAAGGAAGCCCTCGCGAACAAGGCGCGCTTTCTCACAGTGTTCGCGCCCGATGTCCGGCGGGCGCACGTCTACGCGCCGGAGGCGGACTTTGCCGCTTTCAGCGCCTTTCTGGACGGGAACGATACATTTTTTCTCAAGCCTGTGAGCGGCACGATGGGCCGCGGTATCGAGCGCTGCCGCAGCGCCGCCATCGCTGACCGCGCCGCGTTTTACGATGACTGCCGGGCGCAGCGGCTGCTGCTTGAGGCGCCCATCCGGCAGCACCCCGCGCTCGAGGCGCTCAGCCCCGGGTGCGTCAACAGTGTGCGCGTCAACGCCGCGCGCGACCGTGACGGCCGCGTCCGGCTCATCGGCGCGTGCCTCAAGTGCGGCGGCAAAGGCACCGCGACCGATAACTTCCACACCGGCGGCATCGCCTACCCGTTGGAGCTCTCGTCCGGCCGCGTCTCCGGCCCGGGACGCAGCAACACCGATCTGTGCGATTATACCCGCCACCCGGCATCGGGCGCGTATCTGCCCGGATTCCAGATCCCGTTCTGGCCGGAGCTCACCGCGTGCGTGCACCGGGCCATGGACCGCGTGCCCGGCATGGGCTACGTCGGCTGGGACATCGCCGTCACGCCCGACGGACCGGAGCTCATTGAGGGCAACTGGCACTGGCCGGGCGGCAACATCATTCAATTCGACGGAGTGGGCAAATATCCGCCGCTCCGGGACTGTGCAGGTGAAACCGATGAAGAACATCCTCACTGAAAATAAACTGGTCAAAAATCTCCGCGCCTACCCCGTGCTGCACAAGCGCTGGCGCAGCTATATCCAGGGCGTCCGCGAACTGCCGGAGGGCTTCACCGCCGAGCAGCTCTTTCACGACTACCTCAAGGTGCGGCGCAGCAACCCGGAAAAGCGCGTGTCCATGTCCGAGTACATGATCTTCGGCTTCTACGGCCTGACGACCGCGCAGCAAAAGCAGTATCTGACTGACGTGGAGGCGACCCTGCTCATGCGGCCGTACAACAGCGCCGCCGAGCCGTACCTCAAGAGCAAGGTGACGTTTCTGAAAAACTTCACGCAGTTTGTCAGCCGCGGCTGGCTGTACCTGCCGGAGAGCGATCTTGCGGCGTTTGACGCCTTTGTGCACCGATACCACAGCATCGCACTCAAACCGCAGTATTCCAGCTGGGGCATCGGCTTTCGCAAGCTGACGGAGGCCGAGTGGGACGCAGCATCCGACCGGCAGGCGCTGTTTGATGAGCTGTGCGCGGGCAAGTATCTGGCCGAGGAATTCATCCGTTCCGATGCATCGCTCGCGCACTTTCACCCGGAGTCGCTCAACACGCTGCGCGTGATCACGTTCCGCCGCGGCGAGCGCTTTGAGGTCTTTGGTGCGGGCCTGCGCGTGGGCAATAACGGCCTGCACGTCGACAACGCCCACGGCGGCGGCATCTTCTGCGAGATCGACCCGGCCACCGGCGTCATCATGACCGACGGGCTCGACGAGCACGGCAACAGCTACATCCTGCACCCGATGACCGGTGTGCGCTTTCGCGGCACGCCCATCCCGCAGTGGGAGGAGATCTGCGCCTTCTGCCGCAGTGCCGCGCAGACGCTGCCGTGCCTGCGCGTCGTCGGCTGGGACGTGGCCATTCTGCCCGGCGGCAAGCTGGAGCTCATCGAGGGCAATCACAACCCGGGTATGAACATCGTGCAGGCACCGGCCAAGCACGGCGTGCACGACAAGTTTGCGCACATGCTGCTCGACTTTTACGGCGACCCGGCGCAGTACGCCTACGAGACGGTAAAAAAGCCATGAGCAACTTCACGTTTACGCCCACGGACATTCCCGGCGTGCAGATCGTGGACGTCAAAGCATACGGCGACGCGCGCGGGTACTTCATGGAGACCTACAAGGCCGCCGACTTTGCGGCCGCCGGCATCCGGGACACGTTCGTGCAGGACAATCAGTCCGGCTCGTGCCGCGGCGTGCTGCGCGGGCTGCACTTTCAAAAACGGCACCAGCAGGCAAAGCTCGTGCGCGCGATCCATGGTGAGATCTTCGACGTCGCCGTCGACCTGCGCCGCGGCAGCGCGACCTACGGCCGTTGGGTCGGCGTGCTGCTCAGCGCGGACAACCGCCGCCAGCTCTATATCCCGCGCGGATTCGCGCACGGGTTTCAGGTGCTGAGCGAGCAGGCCGTCTTTGCCTACAAGTGCGACGATGTCTACCACCCCGAGGACGAGGGCGGCATCCGCTGGGACGATACGGACATCGGCATCGTCTGGCCGGGGCAGGACATGCCCATCCTCAGCGAAAAGGATCAAAACTGGCCGGCGCTGCGCGCGCTCGGCATTGAGCTGTGACGCGGCGCACGCTGCGGAGGTGAGCCTATGAAAATACTCGTCACGGGCGCCAATGGCCTGCTCGGCAGCGCCGTCACGGAGGAGATCCTGCGGCGCGGCCATACCTGCATTGCGACCGGGCGCGCGCCGCAGCCCCGCTGTGCGGACGCGACCGTGTATGCGCAGGCCGATCTCTGCGACCCACAGGCCGTGCAGGCGCTCATCACGGACACGCAGCCGGACGCCGTCATCCACTGCGCCGCCTGGACGGACGTGGACGGCGCAGAGCTGCCGGAAAATCGGGAGCAGGTGTTCGCCATCAACGCCGGCGGCACGAAAAACGTGGCCGAGGCCTGCCGCGGCACGGACTGCAAGATGATCTACATCACGACGGACTACGTCTTTGACGGGACGGACACTGCCCCCTACCCCGCCGACTGCACGCACTTCGCGCCGCTGAATGTCTACGGGCAGAGCAAGCTCGCCGGTGAGCACGCGGTGGCGGAAACGCTCGAGCGATACTTCATCGTGCGCACATCATGGGTCTACGGCACGGGCGGCAAAAACTTCGTGCACACCATGCTGCAGCTGAGCCGGACGCACGACACGCTGCGCGTCGTCAGCGATCAGATCGGTACGCCGACCTATGCCCCAGATTTTGCGCGGCTGCTCGCCGACATGGCTGGGAGCGACCGTTACGGCCGCTACAACGCGGTCAACAGCGGCGGCTACGTGAGCTGGTATGACTTTGCCTGTGCCATTTTCCGCATAGCCGGCATCCCCGTGACCGTGCTGCCGGTCACGACGGAGGAATACGGCCGGAGCCTTGCTGCGCGGCCGCACAGCAGCCGGCTCGACACCGGAAAGCTGGCCGGATCCGGCTTTGCCCCCCTGCCGGACTGGCAGGACGCACTCGCGCGCTACCTCGCCGCCGAACGCGCCGCCGTATAATGGCAGGCAAATACAAGTACCCATAACGGTGTGGAGGTCATGCTATGCGGCAGTGTATGGACGCGGAAAATCTGCACCGCAGACTCAAAAAGATCATCGACCAGGTGCAGGCCATCGACCGGATGATCGACGAGGACGTCCCGTGTGAGGACGTGCTCGCGCAGATAAACGCCGCAAAATCCGCGCTGCACGGCTGCGGCAAGGTCGTGCTCGAGGGGCACATCCAGCATTGCGTGCGCGACGGCATTGAGCACGGCGGCGCCGATAAGACGATCGAAAACTTCACGAAAGCCGTGGAGCGCTTCGCGAACATGGGCTGAAGCCTGTACACAAGACACCGGAAAAGCACAGTCATTCGACTGTGCTTTTTTCTTTTCCCTCTTGGTAACATATACCCAATACGGTATAAGCGAGGCGAAACCATGAAAACACTTATGGAAAAACCTGAACGGCTTCTGGAGCTGGGCGGGACGAAAAAGGATATCGCGCTGCTGGCCATTGGCGGCATTGCGCTCGTGTGCAGTCTGCTCAAGTGGCAGCCGCTCCCCTTCGACCTGGCGTGGATCGCAGTCGTACTGTGCGGCGTGCCGATCGTGCTGGAGGCAATCATCGGGCTCGTGACGGCATTTGACATCAAGGCCGACGTGCTCGTGTCGCTGGCGCTAATCGCGTCTGTGTGCATCGGCGAGATCTTTGCAGCCGGTGAGGTCGCGTTCATCATGCAGCTCGGCGGCCTGCTGGAGGAGCTAACGGTGGCAAAAGCGCGTGCGGGCATCGAAAAGATCGTGCACCTCACGCCGCAGACGGCGCGCGTGCTCGCGCCCAACGGCACGGAGACCGTTGTGCCCGCAGAGCAGGTACAGGTCGGCGATACGCTGCGCGTCCTGCCGGGCGAGAGCGTTCCGGTCGACGGTGTGATCTGCTCCGGCCGGACGTCGATCAATCAGGCGGTCATGACCGGCGAGTCGCTGCCGGTGGACAAAGGCCCCGGCGACGAGGTCTCGAGCGGGCACGGTCAATCAGTTCGGCGCGTTTGAGATGCACGCGACGAAGGTCGGCGCCGATAGCTCCATTCAGCGCATGATCCGGCTCGTGCAGTCGGCCGACGCAGGCTCCGTGCTCGTGATCACAAACTCTGCACTTTTACTGAACTGGAGGAGATCATCATGGCAATCACCATCATCGGCATCATCATCGGCACAATGATCCTTGGCGCAGGCATCTACTATCTCGTGAAGAAAAAGCGGACAAAGAGGCCCGAAAGATCTATACGATCACGACCGTCGCCGGGGCACTCATACTCGCCGGGGCGATCCTGAAACTCGTTCTGGCAAGATGACGCACAAACAGCAGATTGCCCCCGCGCGGCTATGCCGCGCGGGGGCAAATTTTTTCCGGTTCAGCGCTTGGGCTTGATGAGCGACACGAACGACCGGATGCCCGTGTCCTGCGAGCCGCGCGGATAGACCAGCAGCGTGCGCGCCTTCGCCCGGAAACCGTGCAGCGGGCGAAAAACGACGCCGGAGATCCCCCAATCGGCCATGCTCGCCGGCATGATGCTGAAGGCAATGCCGGTGTTGATGATGAGGGCAATGCTGTAAAAATCGTCGGCGTACATGCGCTTATTGTCCCGCAGGCCCATGTTGGCATACATGCCCGCGATCAGCCCCGCCGAGGGCTGACTGTCCTGTGCACGGTTGAGCACGATCGGCATACCCTTGAGTTCTCGCGGATGGATCGTCTGTTTTTCCGCCAGCTGGTGCGAAGCGCTGATCATGACCATGCACGGATCTGAGAGCGTGACGCGGCTGTCGAGCCCCTTGCCGAGCTCCACGCCGAAGCCGGAAAGCACAGCCATGTCCAGCTGCCCTTCGGCCAGCGCGCCGAGCAGGCTCTGGTTGCTGCCGAGCTGAAACTCGATCTCCGCTTCCGGGTGCTGGCGGTGATATTTGCGGATCTGCGAAACGATGGTCCACAGCTCGTAGGCCCCGGCGTAGCCGATGCGCAGATCCGTCGCGTTGCCGAGCGCGATCTTCTTGCCCTGCGCCGCGGCGTCGTTGTAGCGGATCATGAGCTGCTTGCACTGCCGGTAGAACACCTCGCCCGCCGGCGTCAGGCTCACGCCGCGCTTGCCGCGCACAAACAGCGCATAGCCGAGCTCCTGCTCGAGCAGCTTGATCTGCTGGCTGACGGCCGTCTGCGAGATGCACTGCTCCTCGGCGGCGCGGGTAAAATTGAGGTGCTCTGCAGCCGATAAGAACACCGGAAGGCGTTGAATGCTCACAGTTTCCACACTCCTTGTCGAATAAGCAACGCTCAGCAGCGAAACATTGCTTTCCTTTATTATATCCATAACTTTTTCTTCTGACAAGGTCATAAAACGATATTGGACTGCGCTCTATAAAAATGATATAACTTTAACAAGATGTGTATCCAGCCACACACACGAAAACATACACCCGCTCATGGGTCAAAAATCAAGTTCCGCAAGGAGGACAAATACCATGGAAAAGATGCGTTTTGAAGGCAAAGTCGTCATCGTGACCGGCGCGAGCTCCGGAATCGGTCGCTCCACCGCGCGGCTGTTCGCCATGGAGGGCGCCAAGGTCGTCGCCGCGGCGCGCCGCCTGAAGCGGCTGGAAGACCTGCGCGACAAAGTCGCGGCAGAGAACGCCCCCGGCGTCATCCTGCCGGTCAAGACGGACGTGCGCGATCCGGCGCAGATCGACGCCATGTTTGACACCTGCCTCAAGGAGTTCGGCCACCTGGACATTCTGGTCAACAACGCCGGCATGCTTGACGGTCAGCTCCCCATTCACGAAACCCCGCAGGAAGTCTATGACATGATCTACGAGACCAACCAGCGCGCCGTGTACCTGTGCTGCCAGCGCGCCATCAAGATCTTCCTCGAGCAGGGCACCCCGGCCAACATCGTCAACGTGGCCTCGGCCGCCTCTCTGCGCGGCCTGAAGGGCGGCGCGATGTACGTCATGACCAAGCACGCCGTGCTCGGCCTGACGCGCAACATCTCCGCTTCCTTCTTTGAGCGCGGCATCCGCTGCAACTGCATCGAGCCCGCGAACATCCTCACCGAGATCAACAAGGTGCCGCGCGAAAAGGGCATCGGCATCCTCGAGTGGCAGATGCGCGCCGGCAAGGCGGCTCCTCTGCACACCATCACGAAGCCCGGCGAGAAAAAGCCCATGCTCGGCAAGCCGAAAGACTGCGCCAACGCCATCGCCTATCTCGCAGACGACGTCGCCGCGCGCTACATCTCCGGTGCGGAGCTGAAGGTGGACGCCGGTTGGCTCAACATGTAACCACTTCCCCGCAACGCGCTGAGAAAGGAAACATAACTATGTCGACGCATTATAAAGATTATTACGGCACGCATATGCCGTTCGGCCAGTTCCCGAAGTTCGGCGTGCTCTCGAGCGTGAAAGTGCTCATGACGGGCACGAACATCGCCGGCCCCTTCGCCGCGAGCATCATGGCCGAGATGGGCGCGCAGGTCGTGCAGGTCGAGTCCCCGAACATGCCCTGCCAGACCCGCGGCAACTACGGCTATTCGCAGGATCACCGCAACACGTACTCCATCACGCTCAACACCCGCACCGCCAAGGGCAAAGAGGTGCTCGAGAAGCTGATCGCGTGGGCGGACATCTGGATTGAGTCCGGCCGCCCCGGCACCTATGCCAAAAACGGTCTGAGCGACGAGCATATGTGGAAGATCAACCGCAAGCTCGCCATCGTCCACGTCTCAGGCTACGGCCAGACCGGCCCGGACAAGAACAAGGCGGCCTACGATGTCTCCGGCCAGGCCATGGGCGGCTACATGTACATGAACGGCACGAGCCCCACGTCTCCCCCGCTGAAGGTCAACCCGTACCTGTCCGACTATGCCACCGCCTACAACGCCTGCATCTGTGCGCTGTCCATCATGACCAACGCCCGCATCACCGGCGAAGGCGACGCGTGCGACGTGTCGCAGTATGAGACGATGTTCCGCCTGCTGGGCAGCTACCCGGCCGAGTGGTTCAACAAGGGCTATCCCGGCCCGGGCGAGCCGGTCAAGTACCGCACCGGCAACGTCAGCGACATCGCGGCAGGCTTCTCGTTCTACGACTGCAAGGACGGCGGCACCATCTTCATCGGCATGGTCGGCGCCGGCAACACGAAAAAGGGCTATCCGCTCGTCGGCCTGCCCACGCCGGGCGACGGCACGGACCCCGACTTCCCCGAGGGCATGACGGGCTCGCTCAAGTCCCTGCCGCGCGGCCAACGCATCGAGGCGGCCATCACGAAGTTCTGCGCCGAGCGCACGGTCGACGAGGTCGAGGCCATCATGAACAAGGCCGGCATCCCGAACCAGAAGGCCTTCGGACCCGCGGACATCGAAAAGAGCGCGCAGTACGCCGCCCGCAACGACATCGCCACCTGGACCGACAGCGTCTACGGCGAGATGAAGGGCATCGGCATCACGAACAAGTTCAAGAAGAACCCCGCCCAGATCGTCGCCTCCGCGCCGACGTTCGGCGAGCACAGCCGCGAGGTGCTGGAGTTCCTCGGCTACACGCAAGCGCAGATCGACGACATGTACGCCAAGGGCGTGACCGCGACCATGGATCCGCGCGAGACGGCCATCCAGTGGCACCTCAAGGACTGGCAGTTCTTCTGGAGAGACGATCAGGCCGAAAAGCTGGATCTGTAAGACGGTATCAAAACGAAAACGGAGGTTTCAAATATGGCGAGCTACAATCCCGGAACCTATGAGGGCACCGGCCGCGGCTACGGCGGCAAGCTCATCGTCAACGTGACGGTATCGGAAAATCGGATCGAATCCGTAAAAGTGACGCAGCACAAGGAATACCGCGGCATTGCCTGGGGCCTGAACACGACGCCGATGGAGCGCTTCCCCAAGCTGATCGTGGAATACCAGACGCTGAACATCCCCACGGTCGACGGCGCGGATCTGACGTGCGCCGCCATCCTCGATGCGACGGCGGCAGCGCTCAAGGCTGCCGGTGCGTCCAAGGAGGACATTGCCGCGCTCAAGGCCGCTCCCGCCCCGAAGGCGCCGGAGTATTCCGACGAAGTGCGCACAGTCGACGTGGTCGTGTGCGGTGCGGGCGCAGGCGGCCTGGCCGCAGCCATTGAGGCGAAGCTGGCCGGTGCGGACGTCGTCATCGTCGAAAAGCAGGGCATCACCGGCGGTGCCACCGCGAGAAGCGGCGGCAAGCTCCTCGGTGCCGGCACGAAGTGGCAGAAAAAGCAGGGCCTGTACGACACGAAGGACATGGTCTATGACTACCTCATGGACGTCGGCAACCGCAACGGCAAGTTCATGGACGCGTCGAAAAACCGCTATCTGGTCGATCACCTCAACCAGACGCTCGACTGGCTCACCTCCATCGAGGCGACCGTGAAGGGCGACCCCGCAGAAGTCCTCGCGCAGCCGTGGGAGCCGCTGTCCAAGCCTGTGGAAAAAGACGGCGTGCTCAAAACACACTTTGACGTGCTCGACGTCGAGCCCATCCACGTCAGCCTGCAGCCGTGGCGCGTGCACAACTCCCCGGCGGCGGCGGACAGACCAACGGCGAAGGCGGCGAGATCTCCACGCCCCTGACGCTGTACTATGAAAACGACCTCGGCGGCGAGATCATCTACGACACCGCCATGAACGAGATCCTCACGGACGAGGCGGGCGTCGTCACCGGTGTGACGTGCACGCGCAAGGGCGGCGCCAAGCTCACGCTCTACGCGAGAAAGGGCGTCATCCTTGCGACCGGCGGCTATGCCCGCAACAAGGAAATGATCGCGCGCTACCCCGCCGCGCACTACTTCAGCAACGTGCCGCACGGCAACGTCGGCGACGGTCTGACGGCCGCCGAGAAGATCGGCGCGCTCAACTACGAGCACCCGGCCGTGCAGGTCGTGTACACGAGCCTGACCTGCGGCATCGGCATCAACGACGAGTCCGGCCTCATCGTCAACGACCGCGGCGAGCGTGTCGTCAATGAATGGAGCTATCAGTACACGGTCAGCGACGCCATCGCCCGCTCCGGCAGCAACTGCGGCTGGTATATCACCAGCGGCAAGGAGCCCTACGGCGGCGTGCAGTACGGCTACAAGTCCGCGGTTGCCGGCAAGTCCAAGGATCCCTGCGCCACCTCCATCGAGGGGCTGGCCAAGAAGATGGGCTGCGACCCGGCGACGCTGCAGGCAACCTATGACCGCTACTGCGAGCTGGTCGAAAAGGGTGTTGACGAGGACTTCGGCAAGCCTGCCGAGTTCCTGCACCCGATCAAGGGGCCCAAGTTCGTCGCGCTGCGCATGCACCCGTGCGTGACCGTCACGTTCGGCGGTCTGGAGACGGACGTCTCCGCGCGCGTCATGAAGCCTGACGGCTCCGTGATCCCGCACCTGTACGCCGCGGGCGAGGTTGCCGGCACCGGCATGTACGGCACGCAGTACCCGACCTGCGGCACATCGATCGGCAGCGCCCTGTTCTATGGACGCATCGCCGGCCGCGCCGTCACCAATCAGGCATTGCTGTAATCCTCCCTTACAGCATCCCGGATAAGAAAGTGCCCCAGAGCAACGCTCTGAGGCACTTTTTCTTTTTTCAGGCAAAAACCGGCTGCTTCCCGCCCAGCTTTACAGATTCACCGCAATCAGCGACACGCCCGACAGCACCAGCAGCACGGACGTGATCCTGCGCACCCATTTTTTCGTCCAGAACGCGGCTGCACTTCATGCCCGCAAACAGCCCCAGCGCCGCAAACGGGAAGAGCATCGCAGTGCCCTTTGACCGTGTCGAGCGTGAGCAGGCCCAGCGCCGAATAAAGGACGATGCGAAATGTGCCGTCCACGATAAACACGGCGCTGATGTTACCCTTGAACGCATCCATGTCGTCCGTCACGCGGCTGACATAAGCCGCCAGCAGCGCCCCCACGCCAAACAAACCGCAGAGCACGCCCGCCGCAACGCCGATGACCGCAAGCATCCATCTGGATGAGCAGGCGCACCTTTGGCTGAATTCGCGCGTGAGCATCTCCGTGCCCAGTCCAATCACCACAGCGCCGAAAACCAGTTTGATTGCGCGGGCATCCACATGCTTGAGCAGCAGTGCCCCCGGAAGGCTGCCCGCCAGCACGAGCGCCGCTAGCGGGAGCCAGACCTTTGCGTCCAGCCGCCGCCGGTTTTTCCAGGTGAGGATCAGATTGGCGGGATAGCCCAGCAGCAGGTCGATCGGAGAAATATTGGCGTTGGCTACGCCGAAGCTCAGGATCGACGTAAACACCAGCGTATTGGCAAAGCCGCACAGGCCCTTGATAAAATAAGCGGCCACCGCCGCGATCACCCACAAATACATCTGCTGCCCCGTTTCTGCGCCCCTGCGCTAATTACTGTGCTCAGCATAGCACGAAGTTCCCAAGCATGCTTCGCAAAAAAGGGAAATCCCTTTCATCACAGCAAAAAGGAAGCATCCGGACCGGATGCTTCCCTTTGTGGTACGCCCGAGCGGATTCGAACCGCTGGCCTACAGAGTCGGAGTCTGTCACTCTATCCAGCTGAGCTACGGGCGCATATTCAGCAGGAGATATTATAGCAAAGTCCGGGCAAAATGTAAAGCAGGATTTTCTGTTCCCATTTGGCGGCGGATATGCTATACTAAGCACAAGAAACCTGTATCGGAAGGACACACCCTCTATGAACCATAAACGTCTGCATACCCGCCTGCTCGCGCTACTGCTGTGCTGCGCGCTCGTGCTGCCGCTGAGCGCCTGCGGCGAGGCAAAAAGCACCACACAGCAGATCTTCGCCATGGACACCGTCATGGACCTGACCGCCTACGGCAAGAAAGCAGACGACGGCATCAGTGCCGCCATCAGCATCATCAACAGTATGGACACGCTGCTCGACCCGGAAAACGAGCGCAGCAAGACCTATGAGATCAACCACGCCATGGGCAGCTCCGTCGTCGTCAACGAGCAGATCGCCAAAATGCTGCGCACGGCACAGACCGTGTACGAGCGCTCGGACGGTGCGCTCGACCTGACGACCTACCCCTGAGCAAGCTCTGGGGCTTCATCGACCAGAACTACCGCGTCCCGTCGGACGCGGAGATCGAGCGTCTGCTCCCATGCGTGGACATGAGCAAGGTGCAGCTCGCCGCCACAGACGACAGTGCGAATTATCTCGTGACCATGCCGGCAGACATGTCGCTGAGCTTCGGCGCCGTGGCCAAGGGCTGCGCGTCGGACTATGCCATTCAGGCCATGCGCGCCGCCGGCGTCACGAGCGGTGTAGTGTCCCTCGGCGGCAACGTGCAGACGCTCGGCAAAAAGCCGGACGGCAGCGACTGGAACATCGCCGTGCAGGACCCGAACGATACCGGCAGCTATCTCGGCTACCTCACCGTGGGCGAAACGGCCGTCATTACCTCCGGCAGCTACCAGCGCTTTTTCACCGAAGGCGGGCAGAAATACCACCACATCCTCTCCCCCAAGACCGGGCGGCCGGTGAACAACGGCCTCCTGTCCGTGACGATCGTATGCGAGGACGGCACGCTGGCCGACTGCCTGTCGACCGCGATGTTCGTGCTCGGACCGCAGGCGGCACTCAACTACTGGCGCACCTACGGCGGGTTTGAGATGGTGCTCGTCAAGTCCGACGGCCACGTGGTGCTCACCAACGGCCTGTACGGAAAGTTCACCCCCAACGGCGACAACTATGTCGTCCAGTATGAGAGCTGATGGACATGAAACTGCAAGATCGGGAATTTTTCCGGCGCGACGTGCTCTGCGTCGCGCCGGACTTGGTTGGGCGCATATTGGTACGCCGGCTGCCGGACGGCACGCTGCTGCGTGCGCGCATCACGGAGACGGAGGCCTACCGCGGCGCGCAGGACACCGCCTGTCACGCCTGCCACGGCCGGACAAAGCGCACGGAGGTGCTCTATCACGACGGCGGCACGATCTACGTCTACCTCTGCTACGGCATGCACTGGATGCTCAACATCGTGACCGGGCACGTGGACGAGCCGCAGGCCGTGCTCATCCGCGCGTGCGCGGACGGCGCGGGCGGCCCCGGCAAGCTGACCAAGCGCCTGCAGATCGACAAGGCGTTCAACGACGGTGACATTACGGCCTGTCCGGAGCTCTGGATCGAGGACGACGGGCTGCGCTTCGCGCTCGAGACCGACACCCGCGTCGGCATCGGCTATGCCGCGCCCGAGGACCAGGCGCAGCTCTGGCGCTGGAAATGCGGCGCACAGGAGGGATGCACATGACCTACACACCAGATACCCCGCTCGAAGCGCTGGCCGGCATCGGGCCGAAGAAAGCGCAGGCATTCCAAAAGCTCGGCGTGGCAACGCTGCGCGACCTGGCGGGCCTGTACCCCCGGCGGTACGAGGACCGGACGCAGTTTCGCACGATCGCGGACGCGCAGCCCGGCGAGGCCGTGTGCATCCGCGCCGCGGTCGCGGCCGAGCCGCGCGCACAGTATGTCCGCAGCGGGCTCACGCTGGTCAAGGTGCGCATCGTGGACGACACCGGCGCGCTGGACGCGACCTACTTCAACCAGCCCTACCGTAAGAATAGTCTGCACGCGGGCGAAACGTACATCTTCTACGGCAAGGTGGAGGCCAACGGCTTTCGCAAAACGATGACAAATCCCGTCTGCGAGCAGGCAGCACGCTGCGGCAGCGTGACCAACTGCTTTTACCCCGTTTACCCGCTGACGACCGGCGTGACGCAAAACGACATCCGCAAGGCCATGACGCCCGCGCTGCACGCCTGCATCGGGCAGATGCAGGACGTGATCCCGGCGGACATTGCGCGCGCCTACCGGCTCGCGCAGCAGGACTATGCCCTGCAGAATATTCACCAACCGGCCGACGCACAGGCGCTCGACACGGCGCGCAAGCGGCTGGTGTTCGAGGAGCTGTTCGTGCTCTCGACCGCCATGGCGCGCATCCGCTCGCAGCGGCGCGCTGAGGGCGGCATCCGTATGCAAAATGCTGATCTCGAGACATTTTACCGCACGCTCCCCTTCTCTCCCACCGGGGCGCAGCGGCGCGCCGTTGCTGCCGCCGTGCAGGACATGACCTCCGGCGTACCGATGAGCCGCCTCGTGCAGGGCGACGTCGGCTCCGGCAAGACGCTCGTCGCCGCGGCGTGCATCTGGTTTGCGCACGAAAACGACTGTCAGAGTGCTTTCATGGCGCCGACCGAGATCCTCACCGAGCAGCACGAGCACACGCTGCGCACGCTGCTCGAGCCGTTCGGCATCCGCGTCGGCCGCTTAACGGGTGCGATGACCGCGCGGCAAAAACGCGAGATAAAAGAAGCGCTCGCCGGCGGTCTGCTCGATGTCGTCGTCGGCACGCACGCGCTCATCAGCGACTCGGTGACGTTTTTCCGCCTCGGCCTCGTCATCACGGACGAGCAGCACCGCTTCGGCGTCGAGCAGCGCGCCGCACTCGTGCGCAAGGGTGAGCAACCGCACACACTCGTCATGAGCGCGACACCCATCCCGCGCACGTTGGCGCTGCTGGTGTACGGTGATCTGGACGTGTCGATCATCGACGAGCTGCCGCCCGGCCGCCAGCCGGTGCAGACCGTGTGCGTGGACGAGCGTTACCGCGCGCGGCTCAACGCCTTCATCGACAAGCTCATCGGCGAGGGGCGGCAAGTGTTCGTCGTCTGCCCGAAGGTGGAGGAGACGGACGACGTCCCGTCCGATCTCAAGTCCGCTGAGGAGCACGCACAGGCCCTGCAGCGGACGTTCCCGCAGCACCGCGTGGCCTGCATCCACGGCCGCATGAAGGCCAGGGACAAAGATGCGTGCATGGCCGCCTTCGCCGCCGGGGAGACGGACATTCTCGTCTCAACGACAGTCATCGAGGTCGGCGTGGACGTGCCGAACGCGGCGCTCATGATCATCGAAAACGCTGAGCGCTTCGGACTCTCGCAGCTGCACCAGCTGCGTGGGCGCATCGGGCGCGGGCCGTTTCAGTCGTACTGCGTGCTCGTGTCGGACGCGCACACGGAGGAAAGCGCGCGCGCGGCTGAAGGTGCTGTGCGACACGGCCGACGGCTTTCAGATCGCGGAGGCCGACCTGCGCCAGCGCGGGCCGGGTGACTTTTTCGGCAACCGGCAGCACGGCCTGCCGGCGCTGCATATCGCCGACCTCGGCACGAACATGACCGCCGTCAACGACGCGCGCGACGCGGCCCGTGCAGTGCTCACTGCCGACCCGGCGCTCTCCGCGCCCGAGCACGCAGCGCTGCGCGCCCAGTGCGCGCGGCTCTTCGCCGCCAACGACGGGCATTTTAACTAACAGCTAACGGAGGCATCCCATGACCATCGCACAAATTCTGAACAAAATGATCGCCGCATCCAACGGCAACATCCACGACATCGACCATCTCCTGCGCGTCTGGGCCTACGCCCGAACGATCGGCGAACTGGAGGGGCTGGACGCGGAGACGCAATACCTTCTGGAAGTCGCCGCCATCACGCACGATATTGCCTGCCCGCTCTGCCGCGAGAAATACGGCAACACCAACGGCAAGTATCAGGAGCAGGAGGGCGCCGTGCTGGTGCGCGCCTTTCTCGCCGGCACCGGCATGACGGAGACACAGATCGCGCGTGTGGCCTATCTTGTGGGGCATCACCACACGCTGCAGAATATCTGCGGCATGGACTACCAGATCCTCATTGAGGCGGACTACATCGCAAACGCATCCGAGAACGGATACGGTAAGGAGAGCATCGTGCATTTTCTGGACACGATCATGAAAACCGCGAGCGGCAAATACCTCGCCGCTTCTGTACTGGGCATTTCTGACGCCGCGCGTCCCTAAATGCTCCCCCCTGCGCCAAAAAGCAGCGCCCTGCGTAGAATACCGCTCCTACGCAGGGCGCTGCTTTTGCTTTTCTCCCGCTCGAGCGCCGCTGACGGCCGGCGGCAAAAATCGTCCGCCCGGAGGGGAATCCGGCGGACGATTCTTTGTTGGGTCAGCGGTCACGCACAGGCAAAATGCGTGGTGTCACACCGCTGCAGGGAATGGGGAAGAGAAGAGAGGTGAGGTGATTTGGCTTGATGCCTGTTGTTGGTATCGGTAACCGGAGGGGGATCCGGGTACGATCGAAAGAAGTTAATCGACGAGCGTCTTGCCGAGCGCCTGGCAGGCCGCAAGGGCCGCATCATCGGGCGCTTCGTTGCAGATCACGCTGTCGCACGCGAGCTGGATACCGGAGCTGCGGCAGTCGCGCTCCCAGTTGTGCATCCACTCGCCGCCGCCCCAGCCGTAGGAGCCGAACAGGGCGACACGTTTGCCTTTCAGGCTGGATTTGCAGCCGTCGAACATCGGCTCGAACTCCATATCCTCCAGAACTTCGGAGCCCATGGCCGGGCAGCCGAGCGCCACGGCGTCATATCCGCCGATGGCGGAACCATCCACATCGGAGGCGGTCAGAAGCACCGCGTCCGCGCCCGCGCTTTTCATGCCCTCGAGCACGGCGTTGGCCATGGCCTCGGTGTTGCCGGTGCCGCTCCAATAGATGACTGCTGCTTTTTTCATGATGGTAACATCCTTTCCTTTTGTGCTGTGTTTCGCTGCTGCACGTTTACGGCGAGCTGCGCAATGCTCGAGCCCGCGTGCAGACGTTCGCAGTAGATCTCCGTACACCGCTGGTATTTTACAAAGAGGTCGCGCGCCCGCTGCTCGTCGCCGTACACCTTCCAGAGACCGGCATACTTGAAATCAGCCGCATGGTGCTCGATGAACCCTTTGACGTCTTCCGGCGGATAGCTCAGAAACAGGCCAATCTCGTGGGGGAATTCGTCGTACGCGCGCAGACGCTCGATGAGCTTCATCAGGCACTGCTCGCTGCTGCCGCAGACATAGCCTGCGTGCTGCAGAATCTCTGCTGCCAGCCGGTCCTGCAGATCCCGCTCCAGATCGCGTGGGCGGTACAGATACAGCAGCGCGCTCTTGTCCGTGAATCGCAGCGGGAGGAGGCAGAGTCCTTTGGGAACCAGCACCTGGTTGTACTGGCGGATCTCCATGAGCAAAGTCTCCCGGTTTTCAAACGGACAGGGGAACAGGCTGCCGGTCTTGATCCCGGCCAGTGTCGGCGCGCAGAGCCGTACGACGTTTTCCTCCGACATGGCTTGCCTCCTTGTCTGTGGTGGTTTACCGGTTTTCGCGCAGTGAGCAATGCTGCGCGGTTGCTGGTTAAAGCGGTCTAACTCATGTGTGAAAAGCTGCGCGTTTCGTTGCTTTCTGGTGTTATGATACTGCATGATACCCCCGGCATCCGCTCCAAATCATCGGAACATGGCTCCAAAATGAAAAAGATGTCCGCCCCGCCGTCAGACCGCCGGAGCCTCCGGCGCGCAGCTGTCGCAGTCGATGCCGCTGCGGTAGGCGTTGGGCGAGACGCCGATGACGTCCCGGAACGCTTTGGCGAACTTGCTGCCATTATCATACCCAAACTGGCCGGCAATATCCAGCACCGTGCGGTCGGTCTGGCGCAGGAGCCGCGCCGCGCCGTGCATTTTCTGCGCGCGCAGAAACGCCGCCGGCGACATGCCGTACACGCCGCGGAAGCTGCTGTTGATGAGCGTGGCCGAGGCGCCGAAGCGCTGCGCGAGCTCCGCGACCGTCAGCCGCCGCTCCGTGTTCTCGAGCAGATACGCGCCGATCTGCTCAGCGAGCTGCACCTGCGACTGCGGGTAACTGTGCTGCGGCTGCGCCGCCTGCATGGGGAACGCGCTCAAAAACAGCAGCAGCTCCAGGATCTTGACCTTGAAATAGCCCTTGCGGATGCCCTCCGGCACGGAATAGAGCTCAGAGAAAATGTGCGCCACGCCCTGCGACGAGCGCGTGACGAAGCAGGCGGCGTCCGCGCAGAATTTTTCAATGAGCGCGCTCGGCCGCACCTCGACGTCCTCGAGAAAGCACGACAGGCAGTCCGGCGCGCGGGCCGGGTCGATCGATACCGTGATGCCGTGGTAGTGCCCGGTCGGGAAGCGCGCCGTGGTCGCCGCTTGGGTGCGCTGCACGACCGCCAGATCGCCCGGCGCGAGGAAAAAGCAGGCGCCGCCATACGGGTAGGCGATGCGCCCCTCGCGGCAGTGGTGGATCTCGAGGCAGCTGGACGCATGCGTGCGCTGCATGGCGCAGAACGTGGCGTGTACGTCGTGATAAGCGATTTCGATGCCCGGGAAAACCGGGTAGACCGTCTGCACCACTTCCCCATCGGCATCATCGAGATGATAGACCGTGTGCTCCGTGTCCTGATGCAGCACCGTCGCCTGCGTATCCGCTAAAGTTTCCTTTTGTTTTGCTGTGGCCATTGCGCCGCACCTCCTGTATTCCGGTTAGATAAATCTAATTTGCAGGAAAATAAAAGCGCCGTCTCTAACGGCTCGATGGATACTTTATTATACCGTGCCCCCGCCGCCGCGTCAAGCGGCAGGAATCAAAAACGCCCTGCGGTCAAAACCACAGGGCATTTCTGGAGCTAGTGATGTGACTCGAACACACGACCTGCTGATTACGAATCAGCTGCTCTACCGACTGAGCTACACTAGCATATTTCTTACAGCTTGCACATTCTATCACATGTCTCCTGGGATGTCAATACAAAAGTTTTGTGATTACTATTTGTTTTCATGCATAAAAAAATGTTGCATTCCTGCACAAATTGTCGATTTTCTTCGGTTCCTGTCGGTTGTGCAGTATTTGCACTGTTACGGTCATCCGGAAAACACGCGTGGTTTCAGGGATTCCCGCACGCAGAGAAGGTCAAAGTTCTTACATTTTCGTGACAATGCGTTTACATAATTATTTTCCGTCTTTCAGTTTGCTGTGAGTTATCAACATTTTCAACCGACTTTTCAACACGCGAATTTCTTTGTTCTTTCAATCGATTGCTTCATTTCTACATAAATAAGGAAACGTCGGAAACGGACTTTGTGGATTTTGCAAACATCGATTTTGTTACCATAACACAAATCTCTCGCAGACGCGAGAGATTTGAAAAAATGCTTGACATGCAAAATGCAGGATTTGTGCCGCCGGTGATGATTCAGAGCAGACCGCTATCGGCAAACGACACGTAATCCTCGCCGCAGACGATGATATGATCCGCAAGCGTGATTCCTACGAGCAAAAGTGCGTCCCGGATGCGGCGGGTCGTGAGCTCATCCTCGCGCGACGGGAGCGCATAAGCATCCACATGGTTGTGGCTGAGGATGACGGACACCGCCTTCTGCGACAGGGCCGTCTCCACGATGGCGCGCACGGACACTTCCGCGGCATTGACCACACCTCGGCCGACCTCCCTGCAGCTGATGAGACCACCCTTGGCGTCCAGACACAGGAGGTAGACGACCTCCGTGCGCTCATACAGATACAGCGGCACAAGATAGTGCCCGGCGTCCTCGCTCGAGCGCAGGATCGTCTGCTGGCGGCGCTTGGCCATCTGGTACCGGCGGCCGACCTGCGGGATGAGCGTGAGGAGCGTGGCCACGTTCTCCCCCACACCAGGCACGCGCATCATGTCCTCAAAGCTCGCCTCAAAGACGGCGTCAAGCGTGCCGAAGTAGTCAAGCAGTGCGTGCGCGAGCTCGTTGACGTCGCGCCGGGGCACGGCATAAAACAGCAGCAGCTCGAGCACGCTGTGGTCGTCGAAATTATCGAGCCCGCTGCGCACGAAGCGCGCCTTCATGCGGGCGCGGTGGCCGTCATGCACGCCCATAAAACGGCACCTCGGAGATCTCCATATTGGCCCAGGCGTTGAGTTCGCTGCCGGCGCGCGCGCCGCGCAGATACTCGTAGTACGCCTGGCAGCCGATCATGGCGGCGTTGTCGCCGCAGAGTTTCAGCGGCGGGACGAACAGGCGGATGCCGGCCGCGTCGCACGCAGCCTGAAAATCGCCGCGGATGCGGGAATTGGCCGCAACACCGCCCGCCACAGCGAGCTTGTCATAGCCGAGCTCCCGGACCGCCGCCATCGTGCGCGGCACAAGGCTCTCGCTCATGGCGCGGCAGAACGACGCGGCGAGCGACGCTTTGTCGAGCGGCTCGCCCTTCTGCTCCGCCGTGTGGGCGAGATTGATGACGGCTGTTTTCAGACCGCTGAAGCTCATGTCATACGGGCAGCCGTCCACGTGGCCAATGGGGAGCTTGTACTTCCGGTCGTCTCCGGTCTTGGACAGATCGTCGATGGGCTTGCCGCCAGGGTACGGCAGGCCGAGCACGCGCGCGGTCTTGTCAAAGCACTCGCCGGCCGCATCGTCGCGCGTGGCGCCGAGGATGCGCAGATCGGTATAGTCGCGCACGTCGCAGATGAGCGTGTTGCCGCCCGAGATGGCCAGGCACACGAACGGCGGCTCCAGCTCCGGGTAGGCGATGTAGTTGGCCGCGATATGGCCGCGCACATGGTGCACCGGGATGAGCGGCACCCCGAGTGCGAGCGCGGCGGACTTGGCAAAGTTCACGCCGACGAGCAGCGCGCCGATGAGCCCAGGTGCGCAGGTGACGGCCACGGCGTCAATGTCGCCGCGGGTCAGGCCGGTCACCGCCAGCGCGCGGTCGGCCAGCTGGGAGATGACCTCCACGTGCGAACGCGAGGCGATCTCGGGCACGACGCCGCCGTAAATGGCGTGCAGGTCGGCCTGGGAAAAAACCTGATCGGTCAGCACCTCGCGCCCGTCGCGCACGAGGGCGACGGCCGTCTCGTCACAGGAGGATTCAATCGCAAGAATAATCATATCGTCTCTGCCTCTCTCCGGAACCAGGTCATGAGGAGCGCGTCCTCGTCCGGCTTCTGATAGTAATTTCGGCGCTGACCGACAGTCTGGAACCCGTGCTTGCGGTACAGTGCGATGGCGGGCGCGTTCGATACGCGCACCTCCAGCGTCAAAAATGCGAGATCGAGCGCCGCCGCCCGCGCGCACAGCGCGTCGAGCAGCGCATCCGCGACGCCCTGCCGCCGATACTCCGGCGCGACAGCGACATTGCCGATGTCGCCCTCGTCGAGCACGTGCAGGAAGTTCGCGTAGCCGAGCACCGTCTCCCCCGCCGCCGCGATGAGAAACACGTGCCGGTCGTCCGGCAGCTGACTGGCCAGCTGCGCGCGCGTCCACGGCGCGGAAAAGCACGCACGCTCGAGCGCCTCGAGCTGCGGCAGGTGCGCCGCTCCGGCGTCACAGATCGTGCAGTCCATCAGTGCGCCTCCGCCCAGCTCGCGCCGATCTTCGCGTCCACGAGCAGCGGCACGCGGTAATCGACCACGTGCTCCATCTCCTCGATGAGGATGGCGCGGACCGTCTCGGCCTCCGCCGCCGGGCACTCGACGATGAGCTCATCATGCACCTGCAGCAGGAGCTGCGCCTCCAGTCCTTCGGCGCGCATGCGCGCGTCCACGCGCACCATGGCGGCCTTGATGATGTCCGCCGCCGTGCCCTGAATGGGCATATTGAGCGCCACGCGCTCGCCAAAGCTGCGGAGGTTGAAATTCGACGATTTCAGCTCCGGCAGGTCGCGCCGGCGGCCGAAAAGCGTCGTGACATAGCCGTCGGCCTTGGCCTGTGCGACGATGCGGTCCATATAGGCGCGCACGCCGTGGTACTTGGCAAAATAGCTGTCCATGTACGCCTTGGCCTCGCTCTGGAACACGCCGATGTCCTGCGCGAGGCTGAAGGCCGAGATGCCATAAACAATGCCGAAATTGACGGCTTTGGCGTGCGAGCGCTGCAGCGGCGTGACCTCGTCGAGCGGCACGCCGAACACCTGCGACGCCGTGACGGCGTGGATGTCCTCCCCGCTGCGGAAGGCCGCGATCATGGTCTCATCATTGGCGATGTGCGCGAGCAGGCGCAGCTCGATCTGGCTGTAGTCCGCGTCCACGAGCACCTTGCCGGGCGAGGCCACGAACATATTGCGGATCTGCGCGCCGAGCTCGCGGCGCACGGGGATATTCTGCAGGTTCGGTTCCGTGGACGACAGGCGCCCCGTCGCCGTAACGGTCATCTGGAAGTTCGTGTGGATGCGCCCGTCGGCCGAGATCTCCTTGAGCAGCCCATCGGCATAGGTGGATTTTAGCTTCGTGAGCATGCGGTAATCGAGGATCTGGTCGATGATCGGGTGCTTGCCGCGCAGCTTTTCGAGCACGGCGGCATTCGTGCTCCAGCCGGTCTTCGTCTTTTTCCCGGCCGGGAGCATAAGCTGGTCAAACAGCACGTGGCCGAGCTGCTTCGGCGACTGGATGTTGAACGGCTCGCCCGCGAGCGCCCAGATGCTCTGCTGGAGCTGCTCGATGGCGCTCATGAGGCTCTCGCCGAAATCATACAGCGCCTTGCGGTCGACGAGAAACCCCGTGTGCTCCATGCGCGCCAGCACCGGACACAGCGGCAGCTCGATGTCCGTATAGAGCGGCAGCATGCCGAGCGCGTCCATCTTTTCCCGCAGCACCGACTGCAGCGCCCAGACGGTCTGCGCGTCCGGCGCTTCCCCGCCGAGATATGCCTGCGCGAGACGCGGGAGATCATAGTTCCCGGCCGTGGCGTCAAGCAGGTAGGCCGCCAGCGCCGTGTCGAACACGAACCCGTCCGTCGGCAGGCCCTCGGCGAGCAGCGCGCGCATGAGGTCTTTGATGTTGTGGCCCGCTTTGCGCACGCGGCCCGAAAACAGCAGACGCAGGAATGCGTTGTAATCATCGCCGAGCTGCGCCCACGCGAGCGCATAGCACGCCTTGCCGTCGCAGAGCGTGAGCGCGTCAAGCCCGTCGGGCGCGAGCACCGCGACATACGGCGCCGCCGTGACCGCCTGCTCGAGTGCGTGCAGCGCGGTGCCGTCCGTCACGTCCACGGTCGGCAGCTGCGGCAGCGCGTCCTCCGGTGCAGCCGCGCCGTCGGCCGGCTGCAGGCCCCACTTTTCCGAGAGCTTCAAAAAGCCAAGCCGCCGGAACCAATCATAGAGCTCGGGGCGGTAGTCCCGATTCCAGGCTGCCGATTCTGGTGCGAAATCAATGGGCGCGTCCGTGTGAATCGTGGCGAGGTCGGACGACAGCTGCGCGCTCTCGCGCCCTTCCGCGAGCTTTTTGCGCACGCCGGGCTTGATGTCCAGCGCGTCAAGATCACGGTAAATATCCGCCACCGTCCCGAAGCGCACGAGCAGATCCTTCGCCGTCTTTTCGCCGATGCCGGGCACGCCGGGGATGTTGTCCGAACTGTCGCCCATGAGCGCCTTGAGGTCGATCATATGAATGGGGTCGAAGCCATACTCGGCGCGGAACACTTCGGGCGTGTATTCGATCGTCTCCGTCTGGCCCATGCGGGTCTTGACGTGGCAGACGTGGGTGGTGTCCGTGATGAGCTGGAGGCTGTCCTTGTCGCCGGTGACGATCTCGCACGCCCAGCCGGCGGCCTCGCAGCGCCTGGCGACCGTGCCGAGCAGGTCGTCCGCCTCCCACCCGGCCAGCTCCAGCCGCCGGATGCCCATGTAGTCAAGCGTCTGCTTGAGCAGCGGCATCTGCACGACGAGCTCCTCCGGCATGGGCTTGCGCTGGGCCTTATAGAGCGCGTACTGCTCGTGGCGGAACGTCGGCGCGTGCACGTCAAACGCCACGCACACCGCCTGCGGCTGCTCGAGCTCGAGGATGCGCTGGAAAATGGTCAGAAAGCCGTAGACCGCGTTCGTCGGCGTGCCGTCGGGCGCATTGAGCATGCGGATGCCGTAAAAGGCGCGGTTGACGATGCTGTTGCCGTCAAGAATCATGAGTTTCATTCGGGTGTCCTCCTTGCGCGTCACTGGCCGCGCAGTTCAATGAGCCGGTCGCGCAGCACGGCGGCGTACTCGTACTCGAGCATTTCGGCCGCCTTCTTCATCTGGGCCTCGAGCCGCGCGATCTCGGCCCGGCGCTCGGCCTCCGTCATCTTCACGCCGTCGGCGCGCTTGGGCGCCTCGACGTCACTCGAAATTTCGAGCAGCTCGCGCACGCTCTTGACGATCGTCTTCGGCACGATGCCGTGCGCCTGATTGTAGGCCGCCTGTTTGGCGCGGCGGCGGTTGGTCTCCATGATGGCCGCGTGCATGGCGGCCGTCTCCTTGTCGGCGTACATGATGACCGTGCCCTCGGCGTTGCGCGCCGCGCGGCCAATCGTCTGGATCAGGCTCGTCTCGCTGCGCAGGAAGCCCTCCTTGTCCGCGTCGAGGATCGCCACAAGCGACACCTCCGGCAGGTCAAGGCCCTCGCGCAGGAGGTTGATGCCGACGAGCACGTCAAATGCGCCGGTGCGCAGGTCGCGGATGATCTCCATGCGCTCCATGGCGCCGATGTCGTGGTGCAGATAGCGGCAGCGGATGCCCGCATTCGTGAGGTAGGCCGAGAGATCCTCGGCCATTTTCTTCGTGAGCGTGGTCACGAGCGTGCGCTCGTTTTTGGCGATGCGCGCGTTGATCTCGCCGATGAGATCGTCGATCTGCCCCTCGATGGGCCGTACGAAGATCTGCGGGTCGAGCAGGCCGGTCGGGCGGATGATCTGCTCGGCGATCTGGCCCGCGTGTTCGCGCTCATAATCGCCCGGCGTGGCCGAGACGTAGATGGCCTGGTTCACCCGCTGCTCGAACTCCTCAAACTTCAGCGGGCGGTTATCATACGCGCTCGGCAGGCGGAAGCCGTACTCGACGAGCGCTTCCTTGCGCGCGCGGTCGCCGTGGTACATGGCGCGCACCTGCGGCAGCGTGACGTGGCTCTCGTCAACAAAGAGCAGAAAGTCCTTCGGGAAATAGTCGAGCAGCGTCATCGGCGCGCTCCCGACCGGGCGGCCGGAGATGATGCGCGAATAGTTCTCGATGCCGGAGCAGTAGCCCAGCTCCTGCATCATCTCAATGTCGTAGTCCGTGCGCTGACGGATGCGCTGCGCCTCGAGGAGCTTGCCCTGCTGCTCAAACGTTTTCACGCGCGCGTCGCACTCGGCGCGGATCTCGCCGATGGCGCGCTCCATCTTTTCGTGCGTTGTGACATAGTGCGACGCAGGATAGATCGCCACGTGGCTGAGCGTGCGGATGGGCGCGCCGGTGACGACGTTGATGTCCGAGATGCGGTCGATCTCGTCGCCGAAAAACTCCACGCGCACGGCATGATCCGAGGAGTAGGCCGGAAAAATGTCGATCGTGTCGCCGCGGACGCGGAACATGTTGCGCGCAAAGGCAATGTCGTTGCGTTCGTAGCGGATGTCGATGAGCTTGCGCATGAGTTCCTCCGGATCGCGCTGCTGGCCGGTGCGCAGAGAGATGACCATGTTGGCGTAGTCGATTGGGTCACCGAGGCCGTAGATACACGACACGGACGAGACGACGATCACGTCCCGCCGCTCGAACAGGCTCGACGTGGCCGAGTGGCGCAGGCGCTCGATCTCATCATTGATGGAGGCGTCCTTTTCGATGAAGGTGTCCGTGTGGGGGATGTACGCCTCCGGCTGATAGTAGTCATAGTACGACACGAAGTATTCCACGGCGTTGTCCGGAAAAAACTCCTTGAACTCGCTGCACAGCTGTGCCGCGAGGATCTTGTTGTGTGCGAGCACGAGCGTCGGCCGCTGGACGCGCTCGATGACCTTGGCCATCGTGTACGTCTTTCCGGAGCCGGTCACGCCGAGCAGCACCTGCTCGTCGATGCCGTTTTCCAGTCCCTGCACAAGCGTGTCGATCGCCTCGGGCTGGTCACCCGACGGCTCATAGGGCGAAATGACTTCAAAATCCGGCACGAAACGGCCTCCCCCTCGCAAAATTCGAATCAGGATATTATACCACCATATCCCCCGTTTCACAAGCAAAAAGCGCCCGGAAGCGGCTGCTTCCGGGCACATACGGTTTCCATCTGCAATTATTCGCCGAAATCGAGCACGCGGCGCATGCGGATGAGCGTCAGGCGGTTGCGGATGGCCGCCGAAACGCTGAGCATATCCTCCGACAGGGCCGGATCGATGCCGATCTGCTCGGGCTTGTAGAACGCGCCGAGCTTCTCGCACAGCGCGGCCAGCTCCTCGGCAGAGGGGATCTCAGCGATGATGGCGCGGATCTCGTCCCAATGGTCGACGATGTTCTGCGCATCGAACGTGCCGAGCACGTCGTTTTCGTTCTCCTTCATGATGCCGTCGGCGAGCGGGCCGAACTTCTCGTCCACCCACGCGCGCGTCAGCGGCTCGAAGAGCTTGGCCTTCGGCGTCGGGAGCGAGGCAAGGTAATGATACTCCTTGGCGCACAGGTACGTGCCCACGCCGACGCACTGGCCGTGCATGCCGTGCGCATTTTCAAACCGCGGCGGCTTCATCTCCACCAGGTGCGCCATCAGGTGCTCGGCGCCGGAGGCGGCACGGGAGTGGTTGAGCAGCTGCATGGTCAGGCCGGAGATCATCTGCGCCATGGTCATGGCCTCAAAGTCCGGCTTGCCGCCGGCCGCCATATCGTCGGCCGCCTTGCGCATAATGGTCAGCGCCTCCTGCGCGAGGTCAGCGACCATCGGGCAGTAATACTCGCCCGAGACGAGGTGCGCGATCTTCCAGTCGGCAAGGGAGATATATTTGGCCAGAATGTCCGAAATACCGCTCACGGTCAGCCACAGGGGCGCGCCGGAGACAACGTTCAGGTCGCAGACGACGAGCGCCGCCGCCTGCATGGGAATGGACTTTTTCTGTCCGTCGATGATGATCGAGCAGATGTTGGCCGTGAAGCCGTCGGAGCTCGCCAGCGTCGGCACCGCGACGAACGGGATGCCGAGGTGGTAGGCCGGGTAGCGGCCAAAGTCCATGATCGTGCCGGAGCCGACCGCGACGATGACGTCCGGGTGGTCGAGCTGGCGCATCATGTCCTCGATCATGCCCTTTTCGGAGTGCAGGCCCTCGGCGTTGAGGACGATCTCCTGATCGGCACGCACATGCCTGAGCGTCGGGAGGTTGTAGGTGTTCGTATCGTAAATGACGGCGCGCTTGCCGGTCAGGCCGACCTCGTCCATATACTGGTCGAATTTGTCGAGCGCGTTATATTCCACGACGACCTTCTTCGTCTCCAGTGTGTGCTCGCGGCCGCAGCGGCACGGGCCGACATATTTGCTGCAATCGAGAATCATGCAAACATCGCTCCTATTCTGATATGAAAATTTTCATTACCAGCATATTGATTTTTCCCGGCAAAGTCAAGCCCTCCGGCCGCATATTCCGCCCAAAACGCAGAAAACGTTCCATTTTCGTTTTCATTGAAAAATGTTCATTCAAAACTTTAAGGGTCTATTCAGGCGCTGCCGGTTGCAAAACGCATGCGCGGGGTGTAAGATGACAAAGTCGCTTTACAAAGATTTTAAGTACATTTTACATTCCGGCGAACCTTTTCGTCTTTTCTATAGATATTCTTGATACCTGGACGGTGATTCTTTATGGAACTGACTGCGATCGCGCAGTGGCTCAACACCGCGTTTGCGGGCTATGACTATGCCATTTTGCAGGCGCTGCACAATTTGGCCGGGGCGGCGGGCGGCTTTTTCACGCCGCTGTGCCGGGCCATCACGCTGCTGGGCGAGAAGGGCATCCTCTTTCTCGTGCTCGGCATCGTGCTGATGCTGTTTCCGAAAACGCGCAAGGCGGGCATCTGCATGTTCGGTGCCGTGTGCTGCGGCGCGCTCATCACGAACTTCTGGCTCAAGGACTTTGTCGCCCGGCCGCGCCCGCTGACGATGGAACCTTTCCGCACCTGGTGGCAGGCTGCCGGCGCCTATGCCGAGAGCGAATACTCCTTCCCCTCCGGCCATGTGACGGCCGCAATGGCCGGCGTGACCGCGCTCGTGCTCACAGGCAAAAAGCCCGCGCGCTGGTGGGCCTACCTGTTCGTACTGGCCATGGGCGCGGCGCGCAACTACCTCATGGCGCACTACCCGTCCGATGTGCTCGGCGGGATGATCGTGGGGCTGATCGCCGCCACGATCGCTTACGCGGTCACGCTGCTGATCTACCGCATCATGTCGGCGCACCCGGACAATCGCTTCTGCCGCTTTGTGCTCCACGGCGGCATCGGCAGCAAAAAAGAGCGGCAGGCCGCATGAGTCTGCCGAACGCAAAAGCCCGCTCCGCACGGCCGTGCGAAGCGGGCTTTCCCTATGTACTTACGCCTTGGCGGCCTCGGCCGGCGGATTCTCCGCGGCCTTGGCGCGAATGGTATCGATGACCTTGCGGCAGCGCGCGGCGTTGTACACGACCGGCACCGGATAGTTCGGGTTGGCCTCGGCCAGCGCCCAGGTAACGATCTGCGGAATGTCCTCTGCCTGAATGAAGTCAAAGCCCTTCGGGATACCCATGCGCTCGTTCATGGCATAGATCTCCGCGATGAAGGCCCGAGCCTTCTCGGCGTCCGTGCCGTCGGTCTTGACTCCGGCGATCTCGCACAGGCGCGCAAGTTTCGGATATACGGCCTCGCCGTAGTCCTCAAGGACGATCGGCAGGATGACCGCATTGGCCAGACCGTGCGGCGTGTTGTACAGGCCGCCGAGCGTGTGCGCGATGGCATGCACGTTGCCGACGCCCGCGCGGGAGAACGCAAAGCCGGCCTTGAAAGCGGCAATCATCATGTTCTCGCGGACCTTGAGATCCTCGCCGTGCTGATATGCCAGCTCGATGTTATCGAAGATGAGCTTGACGGCCTCTTCGGCGAGGCGCAGGCTCTCCTTGGTGTTATACGTCCAGCTGATGTACGCCTCGATCGCGTGCGTGAGCGCGTCCATGCCGGTGGTCGCAGTCGTGCGCGGCGGCAGGCCGACGGTCAGCTCCGGGTCAAGAATGGCGTACAGCGGCATGAGCTTGAGGTCCATGAGCGCGTACTTGTGGTGCGTCTCACTGTCGGTGATGACGGCGGCGATCGTCGTCTCGCTGCCGGTACCCGACGTCGTCGGGATGGCGACGATGGGCGGCACAGTCTTGCCGACGCGCATGACGCCGGCCATATCGTCGCAGCTCTTTTTCGGGCAGGCAACGCGGGCGGCCGCGCCCTTGGTCGCGTCCATCGGGCTGCCGCCGCCGAGGGCGACAAAGCCGCTGCAGCCGGTTTCCGTATACTGCGCGCGGATCTTCTCGACCGTGTTCACCGAGGGATTGGCCTCGACCTCACTGAACACTTCGTAGGGCATGCCGGCGTCCTCGAGCGCGGCAAACAGCTTCGGCCCGAGCGACTTGACCACATGCGAACCGGTGACGACCATGACCTTCGTCACGCCGCACTTGCTCAGCACATCCGGGACCTGCCGGATGCTGCCGGCACCGGAGATCACGATCGGCTTGCGCCAGTGCAGGCAGCGCATGCCAATGTCAAACACCTGTTGATAGGTACGGTAATATGCTTTTTTCAGTCCATCCATAAACGATTCCTTCCCTCCGCCGGGGGCGGATATGTCATTTTCCCATCACCCTTATACTACTGGATCACAGGAATTTGTCAAGCGTTTTGTGCAAAAACTGACAAAGCGCCTCCCGCGGCTCAGAGCATCGCAGCGAGCTTGCGGCCCATGAGCACGCCCATGGCCGAGGCCATCATCAGGCCGCGCGTCCAGCCGGAGGAATCGCCCAGGCAGTGCAGGCCGGGCACGTTCGTGTTCAGGTCGGCGTCCATGGCAATGCGGTTGCTGTAGAATTTCAGCTCCGGAGAATACAGCAGCGTCTCGTAGGCAGCGAAGCCGGGCACGACCTCGTCCATGGCCTTGATGAAGTTGATGATATTGAGCATGGCACGGTACGGCATAGCGGACGTGATGTCGCCCGCGACAGCATCCGGCAGCGTGGGGCGGACGTTCGACTGCGCGAGCTCCTTCTGCCAGGTACGCTTGCCGTCAAGAATATCGCCGAAGCGCTGCACCATGATGTGGCCCGCGCCGAGCATGTTCGTCAGCTCGCCGACCTTCTGCGCGTAGGCGATCGGTTGGTTGAACGGCACGGAGAAGTTGTGCGAGCAGAGGATGGCCACGTTCGTGTTGGGCGACTTGAGCTCCTTATATGCGTGACCGTTGACAACGGCAAGGTCGTTATCATAGTTCTCCTGCGACACGAAGCCGCCGGGGTTCTGGCAGAACGTGCGCACCTTGTTCTTGAACGGGGCCGGGTAGCCGATGAGCTTGGACTCATACAGCACGCGGTTGACGGATTCCATGACCTCGTTGCGCACCTCGACGCGCACGCCGATGTCGACCGTGCCGGGCTTGTGCTCCACGCCGTGCTCGAGGCAGACCTTCTCCAGCCAGTCGGCGCCGCGGCGGCCGGTGGCGATGACGGTGTGCCTGGCCTCAATGGTGTAGTCCTGATGCCCGTCGTGCGCCACGACGCCGCAGCAGCGCCCGTCGCGCATGATGACGTCCTCGCACGTGCAGCCGAAGAGCATCTCCACACCGTGATCGCGCAGGTAGTTTTCGATGCCGAGGTAGACCTCGTGCGCCTTCTCGGTGCCAAGGTGGCGGATCGGGCAGTCGACCAGGCGCAGGCCCGCGCGGATGGCACGCGTGCGGATGCGCTTGACCTCCTCCGTGTTCTCAAGGCCCTCGACATGCTCATCGGCGCCGAACTCAAGATAAATGCTGTCGGCATAGTTGATGATCTCCTGCGCCTGCCGCTCGCCGACGAGCGTGGGCAGATCACCGCCGACGTCGCTGCACAGCGAGAGCTTGCCGTCCGAGAATGCGCCCGCGCCGGAGAAGCCGGTCGTGATGTGGCAGTAGGGCTTGCAGTTCATGCACTGGCCGGTCTCGGCCTTCGGGCAGCGGCGGTTTTCAATCGCCTGCCCCTGCTCGATCATAACGATCTTTTCCGGGGTGCCGCGGCGCAGCAGCTCCAGCGCTGTAAAGATACCGGCAGGGCCCGCGCCGACAATGACAACATCTGCGTTCATGAAGGGTTCCTCCTTTTGTCCGATGGATGATTTCTTTCATTTTATCTGAGCGAAAACATGCTGCTGCGCGCAGCAAAGCACAGCAAAACACCGCACTCCGTGCGGTGTTTTTGCTGTGTATGTTTCTCAATCTGGAGCGGGCAACGAGATTCGAACTCGCTACCTCCACCTTGGCAAGGTGGCGCTCTGCCAAATGAGCTATGCCCGCATTTCGTGAATGCAAGCGTTATTTTACCACAAAAAGTCGACTTGTCAAGCTTTTTTGATCTTTTTTGCGAATCTGGCATTACAGTTTCTGTCCCTCACGCCAGATGAACGACTGCTCTGTGCACGCCGGGCAGCTCTCAGCATCCCACTGATAGGTAGTGCGCATGCTCTCATCGCTGCGCAGCCACAGCGTTTCCGACTGCATGGACAGGTCGAGATGATAGTAATTACCACCGATCTGCACCACATTCCAGCAGCGCTCCGTCCCCTGGAAGCGGCCGCTGACGACCTGGCACGGGATATTCAGCGCATCGCAGACCGCCTTGTAGGCCATGGCCAGGCCGCAGCTGTCGGCCGTGCCGCTCACGAGCGCGTCATAGGCGGTGCTCACGGTCGTTACCCGCTGCTCGCTGGCACGCATGACGATGAGTGCCGCTTGCAGCGGCGTTTCCTGTTCGCCCGCCGTGAGCGTGGACGTGAGCGTGCGCACGCGGCCGTCGAGCTGCGTGCGGCGGTCATTGACCGCGGACTCGCTGATGCCGTAGCGCAGCGTGACGCCGAAGATCTTCTGGCTGCCGTCCCCGCTGTAGACCGTCACGTCGATGGCCGGGAAATCCACGACGAGCTGCGGCTGGTTCAGGCACGCGGAGCGCACGTGCGCAGCCACATCGCCCGTTTCGAGCGTGCTGGTGCTGATCTGGATGGCAAACTGCGTCCGCTGCCGGTCGAGCGCATCGACCACGCAGTCAAGAATGCTCTTTTGCGTCTGGGCGCTGTAGATGGAGCGCACCTCGCTCTCCGGCCGGTTGTAAGTGATGGTGATGTTTGCCTCGCAGTAGGCGATCACCTGCTCGGTCTCATAGCTGACGCTCTCGATGCAGTACGCGCCGATGGCGGTGCCGGTGCGCAGCTCCTCGCAGGCGGCGGCCAGATCGTCGGCAATGATGCCGTCGTAGTCGCCAAAGGCCAGCACGAACGAGCGCTCGTACTGTGCCGCCATAGTGTTGAGCGCACGCATGAGGCCTGCATAGTTGCGGATCTGCGTCGTGTCGGCATCCGTCAGAAGGTTCGACGGCTCCTCATACGAGCGCACGGACAGATATTCCTTGTCAAACACGGACGTGCATCCGCACAGCGACACCAGCAGTGCCGCCAGCAGGATGCCAGCGATGTAGCGCTTGTGCATACCCCGCTCCTTTCAATCGTCGCCGTAGATGTTTCCAAAGCCGCGGCCAAAGACTTCCTTGGCCTCGGACACGATGACAAATGCGTGCTCGTCCACCGAGCGCACGACTTCGCGCAGCTGGGCGATCTCCGGCCGCTTGACCACACATAGGATGACCTGCATTTCCCTGCCGGACCACGCGCCCTCGCCGCGCAGCAGCGTGACGCCGCGGCCCATCGTGCAGGTGATGGCGCTCTTGATCGCGCCGACGTTGCTGCTGATGATGTAGCACACCTCCGACACGCCGGGGCCGTAGAGTACAAGGTTGACGACCTTGGAGCTGATGAACATCTCGATCATGGTGTACATGCAGCTGTCGTATTTCTTGAACAGGAAAGCAAACGTCAGCACCACGACGACGTTCATGCCGAACAGCAGTGTACCGAAGTTGATGTACGGATAGCGCCGGCGCAGCATTTTGGCCACGATATCCGTGCCGCCGCCGGTCGTGCCGGTGGTATAGATCAGGCCGTAGCCCGCGCCGTTGAGCACACCGCCGTAGACTGCGCCGAGCATCGGCTCGTCCGTCACGACGAGGCCGGTCAGCGCGAGCAGGTCAATGAGCACGGAGATGAGTACCATGACGCACAGCGCCAGAAGGAGCCGGCGCGTGCCGAGCCGGTGGCGCCAGCCGAGATAGAAAATGGGGATATTGATGAGGATCGACAGCACGCCGACCGGGATGCGCGTCAGCAGATGGATGATCTGCGCGATGCCGGTCACGCCGCCGGAGACGATGCTGTTCGGGAACGTGAAGAACTGAAACGCCGCGGCCACGAGTGCCGAGCCGACGATCAGCTTCATATAATCAAAAGCGGAAAAACGATGCAGATCCATATCTCTCTCCTCAGATCAGGCTCATCTGCTCCTCGCCGCGGTCGTCCTCGCGCAGCAGCGCGCCGGCTGCCGGCAGACTCCTGGCGCGGTAGCGCGCATGGTTGCGGATGAGCGTATCGGGCGCAAACTGCGCCTGCGTGACGACGGCCTTTTTCTTCAGCGCCATGACGGCGACGCCCTGCGTCGTGCGCGACGCCTTGAGCGGCACGGCCTCCGGCGGGAAGAGCAGCGCGCGCCCGTCGGACGCAAAGAGCACGACCTCGCTGCCCGCGTACAGCGGCAGCACGGCCACGAGCGGGCTCTTGTCCGAGTACGCGCCGGTCAGGCGGCGGCGGTTCGTCTTGGTCTCATACGCCGACACGGGAATGCGCGCGGCCTTGCCGTTTTCAAATACCAGCAGCAGCTCGCCGCGGTAATCGCCGGGATCGACCATGCACAGGACGTGCTCGTCGGCATCCATGGACAGCACCGTCGGCAGGTACACGCCGAGCACGGACGCCTTCGTGTCCGCAAAGTCGCAGAGCTTGGCCTTATACACCTGTTGACGGTCAGTAAAGATGAGAAGTTCCCCGCGGTTCGTCGCGCCGAAGCTCTGGCTGAGCTCGTCGCCGTCCTTATACTTCTGCTCGCCGCTCATGCGCAGCGACTGCGGCGTGATCTTCTTGAAGTAGCCCTCGCGTGAGAGGAACAGCTGCACCGGGTAATCCGGCACGAGGTCCTCATCCGGCATCTGCGCGACGGACTCCGCCGCGACGATGCCCGTGCGCCGCGGCGGCGACGGGTACCTGCGGATGATCTCCTTGAGCTCGCGGATGATGATGCCGCGGATGCGGCGCTTGCTCTCGAGCGTCGCCTCGAGGTCGGCAATGTCTTTTTTCCAGCGCGTCGGTCTCGGCCGTGCGCTTGAGGATGTACTCGCGGTTGATGTTGCGCAGCTTGATCTCGGCCACGAAGTTTGCCTGCACCTCGTCGAGGTCAAAGCCCGCCATGAGGTTCGGCACGACGTCGGCCTCGCGCTCGGTGTTGCGGATGATGGCGATGGCGCGGTCAATATCGAGCAGAATTTTGCCGAGGCCCTGCAGCAGGTGGAGCTTGGCGCGCTTTTTCTGCAGGTCAAAGAACACGCGCCGGCGGATGCACTCCATGCGCCAGGCGATCCACTCGTCGAGAATTTCGCCCACGCCCATCACGCGCGGATTGCCGGCGATGAGGATGTTGAAGTTGCAGGCAAAGCTGTCGCACAGCGGCGTGAGGCGGAAGAGCTTCTGCATGACCTGCTCGGGGTCTGCGCCGCGCTTGAGGTCGATGGCGAGCTTCAGGCCGCTGAGGTCGGTTTCGTCACGCATATCGGCCACCTCGCGCAGCTTGCCCGCCTTGGCGAGCTCGGCCACTTTGTCGATGACGGCCTCCACGGTCGTGGAATACGGGATCTCATAGATCTCGATGATGTTTTCCTTCTGCAAGTGCCGCCAGCGGGCGCGCACCTTCACGCTGCCGCGCCCGGTGCGGTAGATCCGGGCCATCTCGTCCCGGTCGTACAGGATCTCGCCGCCGGTCGGAAAATCCGGCGCCGGGAGCGTCGAGAGCAGGTCGTGGTTCGGGTCCTCGAGGTAGGCGATCGTCGTGCGGCAGACCTCCTCAAGGTTGAAACCGCAGATCTGGCTGGCCATGCCGACGGCGATGCCGAGGTTTGCCGACACGAGCACGTTCGGAAAGCGTGTCGGCAGCAGGGCCGGCTCTTTCATGGAGCCGTCGTAGTTATCAACGAAATCAACGGTGTCGCTGTCAATGTCGCCGAAGAGCTCGGTGCAGATGGGCGCGAGCTTCGCCTCCGTGTAACGCGAGGCCGCATAGGACATGTCGCGCGAAAACACCTTGCCGAAGTTGCCCTTCGAGTCCACAAACGGCGTCAGCAGCGCGCCGTAGCCCTTCGAGAGACGGACCATGGTCTCGTAGATCGCAGCATCGCCGTGCGGGCTGAGGCGCATGGTCTGGCCGACGATGTTGGCCGACTTCGTGCGCCCGCCCGTGAGCAGATTCATCTTGTACATCGTGTACAGCAGCTTGCGGTGGCTGGGTTTGAAGCCGTCGATCTCCGGGATCGCGCGCGAGACGATGACGCTCATCGCATACGGCATATAGTTTTGCTCCAGCGTCTCGGTGATGGGCTGGGAGATGACCTCCGCCTTGAGCCCGACGACGTTGGGGTCGATGGTTTTCTTGATTTCCGGTGCTTTTTTTCTCGGCATAACGTTACCGTTCCTTTACGCAGGTTTTTCTCAGGAAATATCGGCCAGATCGAGAAACTGGCTGCCGCACTCGGCAATATGCGCCTTGCGTCCGGCGAGATTGTCGCCCAGGAGCAGGTCAAACATCTGCGCCGTGCGCTCGACATCCTCCGGCATGACGCGGATGAGCTTGCGCGTGTCGGGGTTCATGGTCGTGAGCCACATCATCTCGGGGTCGTTCTCACCGAGACCTTTCGAGCGGTTGATGTCCGCCTTTGCGCCGCCGAGGCTGTCAACGATGGCCGCCTTCTCGCGGTCGGAATAGGCAAAGTAAGTCTTGCCCTTGCTCACGATCTCATACAGGGGCGACTCGGCAATGTACACATAGCCCTCGCGGATGAGCGTCGGGGCGAGCCGGTAGAGCATGGTGAGGATGAGCGTGCGGATCTGGAAGCCGTCCACGTCGGCATCGGTGCAGATGATGACCTTGTTCCAGCGCAGGTTCTCGAGATTGAACGCCGAGAGGTCCTTGGCCTGCTTGCTCTGCACCTCCACGCCGCAGCCGAGCACGCGCATGAGATCGGTGATGACATCGCTTTTGAAAATGCGCGCATAGTCCGCCTTCAGGCAGTTGAGGATCTTGCCGCGCACGGGCATGATGCCCTGAAACTCCGCGTCGCGCGAGAGCTTGCAGGCACCGAGGGCGGAGTCACCCTCCACGATGTAGATCTCGCGGCGCGAAACGTCCTTCGAGCGGCAGTCAACGAATTTCTGCACGCGGTTGGCGAGGTCAACATTGCCGGTGAGCTTTTTCTTGATGTTCAGACGCGCTTTTTCCGCCGTCTCGCGGCTGCGCTTGTTGATGAGCACCTGCTCCATGACGCGATCGGCCTCGGTCTTGTGCTCGATGAAATAGATCTCAAGCTGGGCGCGGAAAAACTCCGTCATGGCCTCCTGGATGAACTTGTTCGTGATGGCCTTTTTCGTCTGGTTTTCGTAGGACGTGATGGTCGAAAAGCAGTTCGTGACGAGAATCAGACAGTCCTGCACGTCCTGAAAGCTGATTTTGCTCTCGCTTTTCTGGTACTTACCCTGCTGCTTGATGTAGGCGTCGATGGCGGAGGTGAAGGCGCTCTTCGTGGCCTTTTCCGGCGCGCCGCCGTACTCCAGCCAGGACGAGTTGTGGTAGTATTCAATGTCATTGACGCGGTTGGAAAAGCAGAACGCCGCCGAGATCTTCACCTTATACTCCGGCTTGTCCGCCCGGTCGCGGCCGCGGCGCTCGGTCTCGATGAAGGTCGGGACGGTCAGTGCATCCTCCCCGGCGAGCTCCTTGACATAGTCAAGGATACCGTCGGCATAGCAGTAGTCCGTCGTCTCGAACGCGCCGCCGCGCTGCACGCGCAGGCGGAACGTCACGCCGCGGTTGACCACGGCCTGCCGGTGCAGCACGTCCTGAAAATAGCTCTCGGGCACGTCGATGTCCGTGAACACCTCCAGATCCGGCCGCCAGCGGATGGTCGTGCCGGTCTTCTTGCGGTCGGCCGGGGCGCTCTCCAGCCCGCCGACGACTTCGCCGTGGCGGAAGTGCAGGGTGTACTTTTTCCCGTCGCGCCAGATGGTCACATCCATGTATTCCGAGGCGTACTGCGTGGCGCACGCGCCGAGGCCGTTGAGGCCGAGCGAGTACTCGTAGTTTTCGCCCTCGTTGTTCTTATACTTGCCGCCGGCGTACATTTCGCAGAAGATCAGCTCCCAGTTGTAGCGCTGCTCCTTCTCGTTCCAGTCCACAGGGCAGCCGCGGCCGAAATCCTCCACCTCAATGGACTTGTCTTCGTAGCGCGTAACGGTTATAATATTGCCGAATCCCTCGCGCGCCTCGTCGATCGCGTTCGAGAGAATTTCAAACACTGCGTGCTCGCAGCCCTCCAGCCCGTCGGAGCCGAAGATGACGCTCGGGCGTTTGCGTACGCGCTCCGCGCCCTTGAGCATCGAGATGCTGTCATTGCCGTAGGTTGTCGTTGGGGCCTTTGCCATGTCGTTGGATTCCTCTCATATCACAAGATGTGGTAGCATTCGTTTCATACCTTAACTAATCTAGTATAGCGTATCAAGGCCGGAAATGCAAGGAATTCCAAAAAATAGACGGGGAACGCGAAAAGTGCGCTCCCCGCCGCCCCGGAACCTTTGGGGCTCTCCCCTGCCGCTCCGGCACTTGACGCAATCCGTGCCGAACGGCGTTCCGGTGGTCCGGAGCGGGTCGTTCCCGCGCTGGATGCAGCAGCCTGCAAAGCTCTTGCAGGGATCGGATGCTGCGCCGCGGCCTGTGTGCCGGGCGGCCTCCGCGGGTCTGCTTCGCTGCAGCGCGCGTCGGATATGTTGTCCGAACACAGTATGTGCGCAGCCCGCGCCGCTATGCCTGGAAAATTTCGCTGCGCTCTGACTAAAACCGCCGCCGCTGACATAGAATATACAGAAAAGCGAACGGAGGCTTTTCCATGTCCAGTCAGAGAAAGCAGCAGCGGGCGCACCGTGCGGAGGTACAGCGCGTGCGCGCCGAGATGCTCGGCGTGCGCCGCGAGCTCGAACAGGCCTACAACGAGTTTAACAACATCACCGATCCCCTGCTGATGGAGGCGTGCATCTATGAGATCAACGCGCTGCGCGCAAAGTATAACTGCGCCGTGCACGATCTGAAAAATCTGACACAATAGGATGGTTTCTTATGTCGCAAACACTTACGGACATTCTGGTCGTGATCGCGGCCGTGTTTCTCGTCTGGCTGGTCATCCGGCTGTTCCGAAAGCCGATCCGCTGGATCCTGAAGCTGCTGCTCAACACGGCCATCGGCTTCGCGGCGCTGTTTCTGCTCAACTTTTTCGGCAGCGCCATCGGCATCACGCTCGGCCTCAACTGGATCAACGCGCTGGTCATCGGCGTGGCCGGGTTTCCGGGGCTGGTGCTGCTGCTGCTGATCAAATATCTCTTTTAGCCTACATAAACGTTTCCCGCATCCTAAGATGCGGGAAACTGCTTTATCCGGGCGTGCCGGTGCTCTGCGTCAGCTCCGGCCATGTGCCGGTATCATTATAATTCTCGCGCGTGAGCGTCCAGCTGTCCGCCGTGGGCCGCTTCGCAGCAATGTACAGCACGATGCACATCGCCAGCACCACGATCAGCACGCACCAGAGGATGATCCTGCTCGTTTTCGACATGGCCATTTCCTCCAAAAATAACGTTATGTAAACTTATATCCTCCGTTCTTATATCCAGAGTACCATATTCCGGCGGGAAAGGAAAGCGATTTCCGGATATTGGGGCGAAAAAAGCGCGCCGGGTGAAGTTTTGCTCCACCCGGCGCGCTTGCGCGTTGCTTCTATCTGCAGGCGGCGGACCGCGCGCCTGTCAGGACTCAGTCATTGACCGTGACCACGTTGTCCGCGACGACGGCGGACGCCTCACCATCCGGCTGCACCGTCTCCATATACGTGCCGGTGCCGCCTATGTAGGGGTTCATCTCGCGCGCTTTGAGCGCGGCGTAAATGCCCGCGCAAGCGATCATCATTGCGATGAGCAGGCCCCACAGAACTGCGATCTTGGTCTTTGCCATGACAGATTCCTCCTTTAAGAAATCAAAAGTGTTGTTTGTTTTTTATCTCCTCTGCGTTCCGCTTTCCACACTTCCCACACAGGCGGCAACAGCCGCTGCGGCGAATCGGAACGAAGCTTGTCGAACTTTGTTATTTTCTTATCAACTGCATTGTAGCGCTTTTCAACCCATTTGAAAAGCCCTTTTTTGCATTTCTACTTTTTTAACAAACACGTTTGATTTTTAACGTTACGTTTTTGGCGAAGTGACGAAGCGCAAAAACACCGGGCGAAGCAAAGCCTCGCCCGGCTGGAAATCTACTGTAGTTTACGCCTGTGTCAGCAATTTATGCCTGTGTCAGCGCCTGAACGACGCGCTCAAACTGCATGCTGTGCGACGCTTTGACGAGCACGCAGTCGCCCGTCTGCAGCAGCTGCGGCAGTGCCGGGAGCAGCGCGTCGAGCGTGTCAAACGACGCGGTCACAACGGCGGGGTTCGCCGCGGCGGCACCGGCGGCGATATTTTTCGCCAGCTCTCCGCAGGTGATCACGAGCGACACACCGGCCTCGGCCGCGCAGACGCCGGTCTCGCGGTGCAGGGGCGCGGCGTCCGCGCCGAGCTCGCCCATGTTGCCGAGAATGGCCACCCGGCGGCCTGCCGGGAGCGTGGCCATGGAACGCAGCGCCGCCGCCGTGGAGTCGGGGTTGGCGTTATAGCAGTCGTCGATGACCGTATAGCGCGCCGTGCGCATGACGCGCGCGCGGCTGCCGACCGGCTGATAGGCCGCGATGCCGCGGATGATCTCATCATCCGTCAGGCCGTATTCGATGCCGACAGCCGCGCCCTCGAGCGCCGCATAGACCATGTGCTGCCCGTAGGCGGAAATACGCACCGGGATGCGCCGCGCACCCGCGACGATCGTGCAGGTGCTGCCCTCGTCGCCGAGGTCGCGCACGTCGACCGCGCGCACGTCACAGCCGGCCGAGAGGCCGAACGTTACCTTGCGCTGGCGGCAGGTCATGGCACGCAGCAGGTCGTCGTCCCCGTTGCAGAAGGCGACGGCGTCGTCCGGCATGGTGTCGAGCACGGAGGTCTTTTCCTGCAGGACGCCGCGGCGGTCGCGCAGAAACTCCAGATGCGCGTGGCCGATGATCGTAAAGAGCATGGCCGTCGGCTGCACCATGGCGGCCAGCGGCGCCATGTCGCCGAAGTGCGACACGCCCATCTCGACGACCGCGGCCGCATGCTCCGGCTCGAGCCGGAAGAGCGTGAGCGGCACGCCGAGCTGATTGTTGAAGTTCTTCTCGGTTTTCAGCGTGTTCCAGCGCTGCGAGAGCACGGACGCGACCATTTCCTTGGCCGTCGTCTTGCCGACGCTGCCGGTCACGCCGAGGACCGGGATGGCAAAGCGGGCGCGGTAGGCGCGCGCGAGCGTTTCGAGCGCGGCGGCTGTGTCCGGCACGCAGATGACCGGGCGGGTCTCCCCCGCCGGGACGCGCTGCGCAAGGCAACAGGCCGCACCAAGATCGAACGCCTTGGCGATATAATCGTGCCCGTCCACCCGCTCGCCGGGGATGGCGGCAAAGAGCGCGCCGGGCGTGACGGCGCGGCTGTCGATGACGACTCCGGTCACAGGTGCTGTCCCGTCGCCCGAGAGCACGCCGCCCGTGATGGCGGCGATATCCGATACACAGTAGCCCGTCATCGGCTCACTTGTGCAGCGCGGCGGCAATGATCTGCTCGCACAGCTCGCTGTAGCTGATGCCAACGGCGGCGGCCTCCTGCGGCACGAGACTGGTGGGCGTCATGCCGGGCAGGGTGTTGATCTCGAGGAACCAGAGCTCGCCCTCCGCATCGAGGATGAAATCCGCACGGGAATAGGCCGACAGGTTCAGCGCGTGGAACACCGTGAGCGCAGCATCGGCCAGACGCTGCTCGGTCTCGGCCGGGATCTCAGCCGGGGTGATCTCTTTGGCGGCGCCGGGCTGATACTTGTTGCGGTAGTCATAAAAGCCTTCGGCCGGGATGATCTCGATGCTGGGCAGGGCCTTGTCGCCGAGGATGCCGATCTGCACCTCGCGGCCGCGGATGTACTGCTCGATGAGGATGCGGCTGCCCTCGCGGGCGGCCGCTTCGAGCGCGGCGCGCAGCTCCTGCTCATCATTGGCGATGGACACGCCGATGCTCGAGCCGGAATCGTCCGGCTTGACGACGCAGGGCAGCTTTACCTGCGCGCAGACGGCGTCGATGTCCATGCCGTCGCTCTCGACGAGCATCCACGCCGGGGTCTTGACGCCCAGCGGCGCGACGACGCGCTTGGTCAGGTCCTTGTCCATGGCGATGGCGCTGCCGAGGTAGCCGCTGCCGGTATAGGGGATGCCGAGCAGGTCGAGCGTCGCCTGCACGCGGCCGTCCTCGCCGGTGCGGCCGTGCAGGGCCAGAAACACGATGTCCGCCATGGCGCATACCTCGAGCACGTGTGCGCCGAATAGGCTCGGACTGCGGAGCTTGCGCTGCGCGCGCACGCTCTCCAGATCCGGCGCGCTCTCATCGATGTGCGTGCCGCCGAGGGCCGGCGGGTTGTCAAAGATCGCGGCGATGTCGCCGGTATAGTCCTCAAGGCCGAAAAACATATCCAGCAGCACGACCTGGTGGCCGCTCTCCTGGAGCGCGCCGGCAATTTTCGTGCCGCTTGAGATCGAGACGTTGCGCTCGGGGCTCAGGCCGCCACAAAGAACTGCAATTTTCATTGGGAATACCCCCTTCGTTTTCTCATAGAACCGTCTCAGAACGGTATTGTTTGATTATATCACACTATGCACTTGCATTCAAATATAGAATTCCCGAAAAAAGGGCGTGAAAGTTGCGCCATTGTGTGCTATACTCCTAATGTTACAGGAAAGGACGGAAAAGAGCCATGCATTATGTCGTGATGGATCTGGAATGGAATCAGGCGATGAGTTCCAAATCCTCCGTATTCAACAAGCTGCCCATTCACCTGCGCGGCGAGATCATTGAGATCGGCGCGGTGAAGCTCAACGAGGACATGACCCCCGGCGAAGAATTTCAGATCGATGTCAAGCCCATGTACTTCAGGCGCATGCACTACAAGGTCAAAAAGCTCACCGGCTTCGACCGCGAGCGGCTGGCTGCCGGCGTGAGTTTTCCGGAAGCACTGGCGCAGTTTCGCGCCTGGTGTGGGGACGATGTGACGTTCCTCACCTGGGGCTGCGACGATCAGGGCATCCTCGAGCAGAACATTATCATCCATGATCTGGACTGGGACTGGATTGCCGGCTGGATCAACCTCCAGCTCATCTACAACCTCCAGACCGACGGCGACCGCAACCAGAAATCGCTCGCCACGGCGATGGAGCACTTCGCCATCGAGCAGACGCGCATCGCGCATGACGCGCTCGGCGACGCGTACAACACCGCGCTCGTGTGCACACACCTGAACATGGAAAGGGGGCTGGCCGATTATCACGATGCCGCGCAGAAGCTCACGACCCGGCTGCCGAAGGAGCACCACGGCGAGAATAACGGCCCCGACCCGATCGAGCACGTCGCGTCGGAGTCCTACGCCACGAAGTCCGAGCTCTTCGGCGACACCGCGTTCGTCACCCCCTGCTGCCCGCTGTGCAGCGGCGAGGTGCGCTACAGCAAGTGGGTCAACCAGGGCGACCAGCGCTACATGACGCTCGGCGAATGCCCGACAGACGGCAAGCTGCTCGTGCGGCTGAAGTTCCGCAAGGCGGACGACTGCACCTGGAGCGCCACGCGCCTGACCTATCAGGCGACGGACAGTATGGAGAGCTATTACAAGGCCAAAGCGGCCCAGCCGCGCAAGCGCGGCCGCGGCAAATCCGCCGCCGGCCGGCCAAGACCGCGCAGTCAGCCCCGCAATAATCGAAAAAACGCAAACCCGCGGCCCCGGTACTCAGTACCGGGGCCGCGGGTTTTGTCTGTCCTTATGCGTGCTGGGTCTGCGCCTCGAAATAGGCACGGGTCGTGTCCGCGTCGTAGAGGATGCGGGCCTTGAGCTCGTCCACGGAGGCAAACTTCTGCTCCGGGCGCAGGAATTTATAAAATTCCAGCCGCACCTGGCGGTTATAGAGGTTGCCATGGTAGTCGAGGATGAAGCTCTCGACGCTCACACGCTGGCCGCCGCTGACCGTCGGCCGCACGCCGACATTCGTGACGGCATAATGCTCGCTGCCGTCATCGAGATACACCTTCGCTGCGTACACACCATGGCGCGGCACGAGCACCCCGTCCGGAAACTGCATGTTGATCGTGGGCGTGCCCATCTTCGTGCCGAGACGGTAGCCATAGTGCACCGTGTCCGACAGGGTGTGCGGATGGCCGAGGAAGGCGTTGGCGCGCTCGACCTCACCGTTTTCGAGCAGCTCGCGGATATAAGTGGAGCTGACAACGCGGCCGTCGAGCATGACGGCGGGAATGACATCGCAGCCAAGGCCGTGCTCGGCACAGTAGGCGGCGAGCTTTTCCGCCGTGCCCTCGCCCCGCCAGCCGAAGCTGAAGTCATGCCCGACGACGAACGCCGCCGCGTCCATCTCATCGACGAGCGTCTGGATGAACGTCTGCCACGGCATCTGCATGACCGCGCGGTCAAAGTGGATAAAGACCACGCTCTCGATGCCGAACAGGCGGCGGATGAGTTCCTCGCGGCCGTGGGCGCTGTTGATGAGCGGGACCTCCGTGCCGCGCACGAGCGTGTCCGGGTGCACGTCAAAACTCATGACCGTGGGGATGGCGCCCATTTCTTCCGCGCGCGCGACCGTGCAGCGCATGAGCGCGGCGTGGCCGATATGGATGCCGTCAAAAAAGCCCAGGGCAATGACACGTTTCTGGTTTTCCATACGTCAAGAAACCTCGAAAAAACTTTTGATCGTGACGGCCGTGCCGTCCGTGACCTGCGCCAGCAGGAGAAACTCCCCCGACGCAGCATAGATGCGGTAAGTCCCGTCCGGCGCGCTGAGCGTGAACGGATTTCCGCAGCGGGCAAGGCGCTCCGCCTTCGCGTCAACAGTGACCTGCGGCGCGTCCGGCCAGAGACTGTCCACCGACAGGAGCAGGCGCTGCGCCGCCTCGCGCGGCAGCGCACACAGCTCGTCCATGGTGTGCGCATCCTCCACGCGATACCCGCCGACCTCCGTCCGGCGCAGGGCGCTCATCACACCGCCGCAGCCGAGGGCCGCGCCGATGTCGTGGCAGAGCGTGCGGATGTAGGTGCCCTTCGAGCAGCGGACGCGCAGAACATAATCCCCGTCCGCCTCGCCGAGCACGGTCAGCTCCCCGATCGTGACCGGGCGCGCCGCGCGCGCGACCTCACCGCCGCGGCGGGCGATCTCATAGAGCTTTTTGCCGTCGACCTTGAGTGCCGAATACATCGGCGGCACCTGCAGGATGTCCCCGCGAAACTGCGGCAGCACCGCCTCCAGCTCCGCGCGGGTGACGCGCCGGTCGCAGCGGCTGAGCACCGTGCCGGTCGTGTCCTGCGTGTCGGTCGTGAGGCCGAGGCGCAGGTGCGCCTCATAGCACTTGCTGTGGTTTTCGGAGAACGACACCGCGCGCGTCGCGCGGCCGGCAAACACGACCAGCAGGCCGGTCGCCATCGGGTCGAGCGTGCCGGAATGGCCCATGCGCCGCTCGCCGAGCACGCCGCGGAGCTTGGCCACAACGTCGTGGCTCGTCCAGTCCGCGGGCTTATCGACCAGTAAGATCCCGTTCATGCGGGCCACACCTGGTCGATGGCTGCAAGAATTTTTTCCACGGCCGTCTCCGTGTCGCACGCCAGCGTACAGCCGGAGGCCATCTTGTGGCCGCCGCCGCCGTAGACCGCGCAGATGGCGCACGAATCCACCTCAGGGTTCGAACGCACGGAGATCTTGCTGCGGCCGTCGCGCAGCTCGCGGATCGTGACGCTCACGACCACGCCCTCCGCCCGACCGGGCAGACCGGCAATGTCGTCGCAGTCATCCTCCGTCGCGTGCACGCTGTCGATCAGCGCGCGCGTGACGACCGTGATAGCGACCTGTCCGCCGCGGAAAAAGCGCATGCCGGAATAGATCTGCCCCACGAGCGCCATGCGCGCGCGGGAGATCTTGCGGAAAAAGTCCATGCTGATCTTCCGGCTGTCGGCCCCAAGCTCCAGCAGCCGCGCCGCCGCACGCAGGGTGGCGGCGTTCGTGTTGGCGTACTGGAAGCAGCCGGTGTCCGTCGTGACGGCGATGTACAGGAGGTTTGCCTCCTGCTCGGTGACGCTGCCGGCCATCAGCTCGATCAGATCGAGCACTGCCTCGCCGCAGGCAGACTTCTCCGCGTGCAGGAGCGTAGCTCCGGCATACAGCGCGTTCGACGGGTGGTGGTCGATGCACAGATCGACCACGCCGGAAAAGCCCTGCGGAAACAGGTCCGGCGTCGCAATGTCGACCGCGACCACGCACGCGGGCACAAAATCCGCAGGCGCAAAAAACTGCGCCACATACGGCAGATAACGCGCCGTCGTCTCCGGATTGGAGAACAGGTACGCCGTCTTGCCCATGCGGCGCAGCGCGCTGCAAAGCGCCGCACCGCTCCCGAGCGTGTCACCGTCCGGGCGCAGGTGCGACAGGATCAGAATCGCGTCGCGGTCGCACAGCGCCGCAGCAAACTCCCGATCATCCATACTTCAAGCCTCACTTCCGGTGTCCTTATCGTGCAGCTGCTCGATCAGGGCGCTGATGTGCGCGCCCTCCTCGATCGAGTGGTCGATCTCGAACACCAGTTCCGGGGTGTAGCGCAGGTCCAGCACGGTGCCCAGCTCATGGCGCAGCCAGCCGGAGGCCGAACGCAGCCCCTTTTTGAATTCCTTCTCGTTTTCCATGCCGAGCACGGAAAGCCAGACTTTTGAATAGCGCAGGTCGCCCGTCGTCTCGACGCGGGTGACGCTGATCATCCCCTGCTGCACCCGGGGGTCTTTGACCTGGGTGAGCAGGTTTGCCAGCACGCGCTGGATATCATCATTCGTTCTTGCCAGTTTATTGGAAGCCATAGGAAACTCCTTTTACTGCTTGATCTCCTCCATGACGAACACTTCGATCACGTCGCCGACCTTGACATCGTTGTACTTATCGACCTGCAGGCCGCACTCGTAGCCGGCGGCAACTTCCTTGACGTCGTCCTTGAAGCGGCGCAGGGACGCGAGGTCGCCCTCAAACACGACAATGTTGTCGCGCACGACGCGGACCTTGCTGTTGCGCACGATCTTGCCGTCGGTGACGTAGCCGCCGCAGACGGTACCGACCTTGGAGACCTTGAAGGTCTGGCGGATCTCGACGTGGCCGATGATCTGCTCCTGGAACTTCGGAGCGAGCATGCCCTTCATGGCCGCCTCGATCTCGTTGATGCAGTCATAGATGACGCGATACATACGGATCTCCACATTGCTGCGGGCGGCGTTGTCGCGCGCGGCCGCGTCCGGGCGGACGTTGAAGCCGACGATGATCGCGTTCGACGTGGCGGCGAGCATGACGTCGGACTCGTTGATGGCGCCGACGCCGGAGTGGATGACCTGCACGCGCACTTCCTCGTTCGAGAGCTTTTCGAGCGAGGACTTGACGGCCTCGGCGCTGCCCTGCACGTCGGCCTTGACAATGATATTGAAGTCCTTCATCTCGCCCTGCTGGATGCGGGAGAACAGGTCGTCGAGCGAGACCTTCTTGCTGCCGGCGTTAGCGGCGTCCTTCTTCTGCTGCTTGCGCTGCTCGACGAGCTCGCGCGCCATGCGCTCGTCGGCGACGGCGTTGAACGTGTCGCCCGCGCTCGGCACCTCGGACATGCCGGCGATCTCGACCGGGATAGACGGGCCGGCCTTCGTCACGCGCTGGCCCTTATCGTTGGTCATCGTGCGCACACGGCCGACGGCCGTGCCGGCAATGATGATATCGCCCTGATTGAGCGTGCCGTTCTGCACGAGCACGGTCATGATCGGGCCGCGGCCCTTATCCATGCGGGCCTCGATGACCGTGCCGCGGGCGGCGCGGTTGGGATTGGCCTTGAGCTCCAGAATTTCAGCGAGCAGGACAAGGTTTTCAAGCAGCGCGTCCACGCCCTCGCCGGTCTTGGCCGAGATCGGGCAGACGATCGTCTCGCCGCCCCACTCTTCGGGCACGAGGCCGTACTCCGTGAGCTGCTGCTTGATGCGGTCAGGGTTTGCGCCGTGGACGTCCATCTTGTTGATGGCCACGACCAGCGGGACACCGGCAGCTTTGGCATGGTTGATCGACTCGACCGTCTGCGGCATGATGCCGTCGTCGGCCGCGACGACGAGGATGGCGATATCCGTGACCATGGCGCCGCGGGCGCGCATGGACGTGAATGCCTCATGGCCCGGCGTGTCGAGGAAGGTGACAGGCTTGCCGTCGACCATGACGCGGTAAGCGCCGATGTGCTGCGTGATGCCGCCGGCCTCACCGGCCGCGACGTTCGTGCGGCGGATGCGGTCGAGCAGACTGGTCTTGCCGTGGTCAACGTGGCCCATGACCACCACGACCGGGGCGCGCGGAACGAGTTCGTCCTCGCTGTCCTCGCGGTCGTCGATCAGGCGCTCTTCGACCGTCACGATGACCTCGTGCTCGACCTTGCAGCCGAGCTCCATAGCCACGAGTGCGGCGGTATCGTAATCAATGGTATCGGACAGCGACGCCATGACGCCCATCTTCACCAGACGGCGCACGACTTCCGCGCCGGTCTTCTTCATGCGGGAGGCAAGCTCGCCGACAGAGATCGTGTCCGGGATCTGCACCTTGAGCTGCTGCTTTTTCGCGATCTCGAGCTGCAGCTTCTGCATCTTGTCGCGCTCCTCCTGACGGCGCTTGGCACCGGCGGCGGGATTTTGCGGGCGCTGACGGTTGCGGTTCTGGATCTTCTGCTTGCCGCCACGCTTGTTCTGCGCGCGCTCGGGCACGAGATCATCCAGGCGCTGGTCGTACTTGGACAGGTTTGTCGTCGCACCGCGGGTATCGACGACGCGGCGCTCGGCCACCTGACGCGGCTGGTGCGGCTTGTCGTCCTTCCTGGGCTTCGGCTGCTGCGGCTGCGGCTGGGCAGTCTGCTGCGGCTGCTTTGCAGGCGCGGCGCCGGCTTTCGGCGCATTGGCCTGCACGGCCGGGGCCGCCTGCGGCTTGGCCTTCGGCTGGTCCGGAACTTTGTAGAGCTCCTCCAGGCTGGCCGCCTGATGGTGCTGTGTAAGATACTCAAAGATGTCGTTGAGCTCGTCGTCCTCCAGCACCTGCATATGATTTTTCGGAGTGGTGGCATAATCCGTCAGGATCTGCGTGATCTCCTTCGAGGTCATGTTGAAATCCTTCGCCACCTCATGCACTCTGTATTTAATCAATCCGCTCATACTCGTTTCCTCCTCTTGCCATTGCGCCCGCCGCTTGTCTGCGCCGTGCCCGTGTCTGTTCTCGTCTGTGCGGCAAGCTCTGCCGCCGTGTTGCTGTATTGCTCCGGATTCGCCTGCGCCAGCGCAGACACAAAGGCCTTCGCCAGACCCGGATCGGTGACCGCTGCGATGGCGCAGCCGGTCTTGCCGAGCCGGTCGGACAGCGCCTGCTTCGTGTACGGCAGGCGCAGCAGCGGCGCCTGCGCCGCATGGGCAAAGCCCTCGGCGCGCTTGCGCGCATTGTCCGATACGTCCTGCGCCAGCAGCAGCAGGCACGCCTTTCCGGCGCGCGCCGCCGCTCCGGCGTCATGCTCCCCGAGCGCGATGCGCCCGGCCTTGCGCATGAGGCCGAGATAGTTGGCTGCTTTATCCGTCGCCGAGCACCTCCAGTTCCGCTGCAAGCTGCTCATAGAGCTCCGCCGGGATGGGCACGTCGAACGCGCGCTCGAGCGCGCGGTTCTTCTGCGCCTTTTTCAGGCACGCGGGGCTCGGACACAGATACGCGCCGCGGCCTGCCGCCTTGCCGCGCGCATCGAGCGAGATGGCCCCGTCGGGCGCGCGCACCACCCGGATGAGCTCCGGCTTTGGCTTCTTTACACGGCAGCCGACGCACTGCCGCTGGGGTATGGACTTGGGCATGGTTGACTGCCTCCTTTCGGTTTATGCCTCGCTCTCGGGCTTGATGTCGATCTTATAGCCGGTGAGCTTTGCGGCCAGGCGGGCATTCTGCCCCTCCTTGCCGATGGCGAGCGACAGCTGGTTATCCGGCACAATGACGCGGCAGCTCTTGCCCTCGTCGAGCAGCGTCACTTCCAGCACCTCGGACGGTGCCAGCGCGGCCGCGATGAATTCCTCCGGCACCTCACTGTACTTGACGATGTCGATCTTCTCGCCGCCGAGCTCGTTGACGACGCTCGCGACACGGCCGCCCTTCGGGCCGACGCACGCGCCGATCGGGTCGATGACCGGATCCTCCGCCCAGACGGCCATCTTCGTGCGGCTGCCGGCCTCGCGGGCGATGGACTTGATCTCGACCGTGCCGTCGAAGATCTCCGGCACCTCGAGCTCGAACAGGCGCTTGACCAGGCCCGGATGCGTCCGGCTGATGAGCACCTGCGGGCCGCGCGTACTGTTGCGTACCTCGACCACGTAGACCTTGATGCGGTCGCCCTCATGCAGCACCTCGCCGCGGATGCACTCCGCCGGGGCGAGCATGGCCTCGGTATAGTCCGAGTTGGAGCTGATCTTCAAAAACGCGCAGCCGGTGCGCGGGTCGATCTTATTGACGACGCCGGTGAGGATCTCATGCTCCTTGGAATTGAATTCTTCATAGATCATGCCGCGCTCCGCCTCGCGAATGCCCTGAATGATGACCTGCTTGGCCGCCTGCGCCGCGATGCGGCCGAACTGCTTGGTCTCGACCGGGACGCTGACCACGTCGCCGATCTTGGCTCGCTTGCTGACGCGATGCGCCGCCTCCTCGCTGATCTCAACATACGGGTCGATGACGCGCGCGACGACCGTCTTCTTGACGACCATCTCGATCTTCTTCTTGTCCTCGTCGAGAATGACCTCCACGTTATCCTCGCAGTCGGGCGTGTCCTTGCGGAACGCCGTCAGCATGGCCTGGCGGATCTTCTCATACATATATTCGCGCGGAATACCTTTTTCTTTCTCGATATCTGCAACTGCGTCAAAAAATTCTGCGTTCATGGTCGAATTCCCTTTCCTTATATGGTCAGGTGCAGACGCACCTGTGCGATGGCGGATTTTTGAAAGACACGGCGGGTCTTGCCGTCCGAGACGGTCACGTCCCCGTTGTCGTACTGCTCGAGCGTGCCGATGTGCACCTTGCTGCCGTCGACCGGCTGGTAGAGCCGCACCTCGACCTGCGCGCCGAGAAAGCGCGCAAAATCACCTGGGCGCTTGAGCTGCCGCTCCGCCCCAGCGGACGACACCTCGAAAATATAGCTGTCGGGAATGGGGTCGGCCTCGTCGAGGATCGGATCGAGCGCGCGGCTGAAATCCTCACAGTCCTGGATCGACACGCCGTCCGGCTTGTCGATATACACACGCAGGTAGCGGCTGCCCGCTTCCTTGACGTACTCCACGTCCCAGATCTCGCACCCCTGCTGCGCGGCCACAGGCTCGGCCAGCGCCAGGACGGCGTCTGTCAATTTACTCATAGATCACCATTCCATTTTCTGACACTTCGAAAGACCTCAAGAAAAAGAGTGGGCGGGTGCCCACTCTGTCAGATCCTGCTTCCTTCGTACGGCAATATCATACCATCCCGCGCCAGACAATGCAAGCCTTTTTTGCGCTGGCGAACACTTACTGGTACAGCGCCACGAATTCCTCCAGGCAGAGGTTGTGCTCGGTCATGAACCGCGCCGCCGCATCGCCGACATAGCGCACGTGCCACGGCTCGTTGCGTCCGGTGATGCTGACCTTGTCCGACGGATAGCGGATGACGAAACCATAGTCCGCGCAGTTGTCGGCAAGCCAGCTCAGAAAGCGCGCGTTGACCGTGTCCACGCTCAGCGAGGAGTAGTACTGGTCGACGATGTCCGCGCCGAGGCCGGTCTGATGGTCGCTCGTGCCGGGGGCGCGGCGACGCGCGCGCAGCGGTCTCTGCCTCGTCGCGGGTATCGCCCTTGCGCATGTTTTCGCTGACCTGATCCTCGTACTGCTGCTTCTGTGTGAGGTACGGACGATAGGCGCAGTAGATATACGGGCTCCAGCCGGCGTCCTTTGCCGCTTTGAGCAGCGCGTTGAGCGCATCGACGGCGCGGGAATCGAACGTGGACTGCGAACCGCTGATCTTGCTCACATCCGGGACATAGTCGCTGATATTATGCGCCTGGCTCGCGATGAGATACTCCCAGGAGGAAATATCCACATCCGGCAAGTCGTCGTACTTTTTTCACATCGGGCTTTGCCGTCGTCTGGATGTCCGGCGGGAGGATGAGATCCGTCGGCGCAGCGGGCGCGGCGTTGCTGCGCGCCTCATTGACGCGCGAGAGGATGAGCATGGCGCACACGACGACCAGGACCGTCAGCGCCACCGACAGCCAGAGACGTTTGTTCTTCATGCAGATCCCTCCCGGATGGAAAAATGAAAAGCAGCTCGTGTGAGCTGCTTTTCAGGATAACACATTTTTCGTGTCGCGGCAAGTCCCCGTCACAGATCGACCCGCTCGTAGTTTCCGGCCGCCTTCCGGTACGCCAGCCACGACAGCAGCGCAAACGCCGCCAGCCCCACGGCCAGTACCGGCAGCTGCCGCACCTGTCCGGCCGCATCGGTCGCATCCAGATACGGCCCGACGACCGGGAAATGGGACAGCGCCTCGACGAGTACCATGAGCACTGTCATCGGGATGACCGCGAGCAGAAACGCACGCCCGGCGCGGATGGCTGTCTTATAAAACGCGGGCAGGAACACGACGTTGAACACGCCGTAGATCAGCAGCACGGAGCCGAAGAGCGCAACGTTTGCATCGATGCCGGCGAGGTTCGTGCCGTTGGGGTTGATGCGCGCGGAGAGGAACGCGAACGGGATTGCGATCACGAGCTCCGCCAGCTCCACCGCCACGACGAGCCAGGCGCGGGCGCGCACCTGGTCGCGCTTCGTGACCGGCAGCACAGCGCAGTAATAGACGTCCTTATTCTCGCGGCCGTTGAGGAACGTGAAGAAAATGCCAAGCAGACCGTAGAAAACACGACCGTGTACGGATAGTTCGGGATGATGAGCATGACGCCGAAGAGCGCAAACACGTACATCATCGGGTGCGCCGCGAGGCGCAGATCCTTAGAGAAAATCTTCGCTGTCATAGCTTCTCCTTTCCACGCGCACTAGAATGTCCTCGAGCGACATCTGCCCGTCGCCGAACTGCGCGCGATAGCGCGCGAGGAAACCGTCGCGCGTGTCGCTGCACAGGATTTGCCCGTCTTTGATCATCGTGATGTGTGAGGCGCACTTTTCGAGGTCGGACGTGATGTGCGTCGAAAACAGGATGCTGCGCTCGCCACTTTTGACCACGCCGCGAAACAGCTCCATGAGCTCGTCGCGCGACACAGGGTCGAGCCCGCTCGTCGGCTCGTCGAGGATGAGCAGGCGCGCATCGTGCGAGAGCGCGAGCGCGAGCATGTACTTCACGCGCATGCCGGACGAGAGCTGCGAAACTTTCTTCGTCTCGTCGAGTGCGAACAGCTGCAGGTAGTGCCGGTATTTGTTCTCGTCCCAGCGGTCGTAAAACGTGCGCGTCACGTTCGTGATGGAGCGCAGCTTTTTGTTCGGGTAAAAATCCACGCCGCCGAGCACCACGCCCAGCTGCTGCTTGCACACAGGCTCATTGGCGTAAAAATCCTGCCCGAACATGGTCACACGGCCACTGTCCGGATGCACGAGGTTGAGCATGGACTTGATGGTCGTGCTCTTGCCGGCCCCGTTGCGGCCGATGAAGCCCATGATGGTCCCCGGCGCCACCGCGAACGACACGTCGCGCAGCTCAAACGCCGGATAGGTCTTGCACAGGCCCTCCACTTCCAGAATGTTCACTCGCCGTCCCCCCTTTTCAGCTCCCGCTCCAGCGCGGAGGCAAACACCTGCGTCTCCGCCTCGGGCACGCCGGGCGCCGCCGCTTTCGCGCCGTTATCGAACACCGCGCGCACAAACGAATCATAATACCGGCTGCTCTGCAGCGCGATGCCGCGCTCACGGTCGGCCAGCAGGATGAGCGAGTCCCCCGGTTCGAGCCCGAACATCGCGCGCACCTCCTTCGGGATCACGATCTGCCCCTTCGGGCCGATGCGCACCGTGGTCATGAATTTGTCCTGCATGGATTCCATGTGATCCGCCTCCTGTAAGAATCGTATTACTTTTCTTACTTTGCACCACCAGTCAAACAAATTGTCAATCCGCTTTTTCGTTTTTTGTGCAAGTCAAAAGTTATGTAAACCAAAACGGGCAAAAAAACGATCCCCTGCCGCCCGGCAGGGGATCTGTTGCATATGAGATAACTTAGAGCGCCTCGACGTCCTTGATGAAAGCCTGGATGGCATCTTCCGGAACGAGCTTCTTGCTGCGAACGAGATCGACGATGTCGCCGACGGTCTTCTTGTAGAAGAGCTTCAGGGGATACTTGGTCAGAGACGGAACCGTCTTCATCATGACCTCTTTGCCGTTCATGTCCTCGATAAACGTCTTAACACTCAGCGTTTTGTAATCCATGATATGTTCTCCTTTCAATTTTGAGCACACCGGCCATTTTTCAATCTGGAATGGCCTTCTGTTCAAAGATTAACGCTTTTTGGTGATTTTGTCAAGTATAACGTGTAATTTTCTCGGTCTAGCCGTCATTTTTTATTCAATAGTCAACACAACGTTGCGTAATATTTGCGCATATCCAAAAAATTGTGTGACAGGCAAGTGTACTTGCAGCCGCCGAATAGAATAGCCTCAGGCAGAAACGGAGGGCTGAAAATGCTGTACAGTACCCTGATGCTGATGATGAGCAGTGCATTTCTGATGCTGCGCCTGACTCCCGGCGGCTCCTTCCCGCGCCCGCTGAGCGAGGCCGAGGAGCGCAAATATCTCGACGCCTGGCTGCAGGGCGACCTGGAGGCGCGCAACGTGCTCATTGAACACAACCTGCGGCTGGTGGCGCACATCATCAAAAAATACTACACGCACTATGACGACACGGACGACCTGATCTCCATCGGTACGATCGGGCTCATTAAGGGCATCAACACCTACCGGCCCGACAAAGGCGTGCGGCTGGCGACATATGCCAGCAAATGCGCCGAAAACGAGATCCTGATGTATTTTCGCAGCACGCGCAAGAATGCATCGGAAATGCTGCTCTCGGACGTGCTCGACACGGACGGCGACGGCAACAGCCTGTCGCTGATCGACATCCTGTCCGAGGACGACGACATGGACGAACAGCTCCAGGCGGACGAGGTCAGTCTGGAGCTGCAGCGCTGCATCGACAATGTGCTCGATGCACGCGAGGCGGAGATCATCCGTCTGCGCTACGCCATCGGCGGCGGCGAGGCAATGACGCAGCGCGAGACCGCACAGCGCTGCGGCATCAGCCGGTCGTATGTTTCACGCATCGAGAAAAAGGCCATTGAAAAGCTGCGTGCCGCGCTGCAGGCCGACGGTTACTGACCGCCCGCAGCCGTGTTTTCATTGACAAAGGGCGCGAAACACGGTAAAATTGCGGCGAAATGACAGGAGATGATACCATGGCGGAACAGGATCCCAACACGCTGGTGCACACGCACGTGGACGAAAACGGCAACGTCATCACCCACTGCCACAGCGGCGAGGGGCACACACACGCGCACCCGCACACCCACACGCAGACAAAGGCGGTCATCAATCGCCTAGCCCGCGCGATCGGCCACCTGGAGTCGGTCAAGCGCATGGTAGAGGACGGACGCGACTGCGCTGAGGTGCTCATCCAGCTTGCGGCCGTGCGCTCGGCGCTCAATAACACTGCAAAGATCATCCTGAAAGACCACATCGACCACTGCCTGGCCGACGCCGTGGAGACCGGTGACCAGCAGGCCATCGATGAGCTGAATCAGGCGATCGAAAAATTCATGAATTGACGCATAGCAGCGCATCCCTCCGCTTATCCGGCGGGGGGATGCGTTTATTCTGCTTTCTATCACAAAGGACGCCCGAACGGGCGTCCTTTTGCGTAATTACAAGGTTACGTTTTGTCTACCGAGAGGACCGCGCCGGTCTGCTGATCGACGATCACGACATAATGCGGGTGGAAGTAGTACACCGTCGTGAGCGTCACGCGGTAAACCGGCTGCGCACCGCTCTCGTCGAGCTGGACATCCCACGCGGCGAGATCACGCTCCGAGATGCCGGCCGCCGCAATGGCAATCTTCAGCGCCTGCTCCTGTGTGACCGGGCCCGCAGGCGGGGTCGGCGTCGGAGTGGGCGTCGGTGTCGGTGTCGGGGTAGGCGTCGGAGTCGGGGTGGGCGTCGGCGTCGGAGTGGGCGTCGGTGCCGGGGTGGGCGTGGGCGTCGGTGTCGGGGTGGGCGTCGGCGTCACAGGCAAGTTTGGATCGGGCTGAACCGTCGGCGGCACCGGGATGGTCTCCGTTTCCTCCGGCTGCTTCGGCTCGTCCCCCGTCAGGCGGCAGACCTCCGCCGTCTCGGCATCGACACTGCACACATAGTTCCGCTCGCCATCCGAGAGTGCGAACTCCATGACCATTTCCCCGTCGATGAGTGTGAAGCGCATACTGGCCTGCGTGACATCGTCCGCAGTCAGGCCGCAGCGCTCCAGCGCCGCCTGCAGCGCCTCGTCATACGGAATGTAGGCGCCGGTGCTGGCAGCACCGATCGACGCCATACCGGAAAATGCCACGTCATTGGAGGCCGCCAGAATGTTCAGATCGTTGATCGGCAGGCTGACCAGCTCCTCGCCGGAAAGGTCCTGCACCTGGTCGCTGATCTGCCGGATCAGCATCGCCTTGCCGGCGCTGACACCCGCGGCAGAGGCATAAGCCTCCAGCTCCGGATCCACCTCCAGCACCTGAGCAAGGACCGCAGGATCCATGCCGCAGTCCGTCTGGGCGCTTTCCACGGCCGCAGCCAGCCGGTCGCGCAGACGCGCATCGCCCTTACCGGCCTCGACCGTCACGAGGACGGAGTTCGTATCTGCCGATAGATAGCCATCTGTCTGCATTGCGGCGACGATCTCGTCCGCCGCCGTCTGCAGGGACTGATTGCGCAGTTCCAGATCGTCGAGTACGAACTGGGCGTCCGGGTTGCACGCGCGTGCAGACAGGACGCGGCCGAGCTTGTTGACCGTCAGCTCGATGCTGGGGTTGGCATCGAGCGTAGCGACGCCGCCGGGCACCTGCGTGGCATACAGTCCACCGCCGAGCACGGCCAGGAAGAACACCGCCGCCGCCGCGACCCAGCGCTTCCACGCGCCGCGGCGACGTCCGCTCTCCGGCATCGGGACGACCTTCTCCTCCTCCGGCTGCTGCGCCGGGGCCTGCACACGCGCCAAGATGGCGCTCCAGCAATCCGGCGTCTCGGCAACGACCTCGGTCCGCAGCTGTTCCAGCAATTCCTTATCGGTCAAGATCGTCACCTCCCATCGAATTGCGCAGCTTTCCAAGCGCACGGTTATAGCGAGAAATGGCTGTTGCCTGCGGGATCCCCAGCAGGTCAGCAACTTCTCTATGCTTGAGCCCGGACAGCGCATGCAGCATCACAATCTGCCGCTCGCTGTCTGTGAGCGTATGTAGCACTTTCTCAAGCACCATATGATTCTCTGTCACCTGATAGGCATCATGCGTATCTTCCACATGAAACAGCTCATCAAAAGACAGGTTTTTATTTTCCGCCTTGCGCAGGCGCATCAGCGCCAGGTTGCGCGCGATCGTCAGCAGCCACGCCATCGGTTTGCCCGACGGCTGATAGCCCGGTGCCGACTGCATCACGCTCACAAACGTGTCCTGCATCACATCCTCGGCCGCCGTCGGATCCCGAAGGATGGACAGCGCAAAGCCGTAAATGGAAGCGGACGTCTGGCGATACAGCGTTTCCAGCGCAGCGGTGTCACCCCGCGCGATGCGCAGGATGAGCGCATCATCCGGCGGTCGGCCATCGGCCGCACATACACCGGAGACGTGCTTGTCGTCATTTCGCATATTTGATTACCCCACATGAGAATAATGCCTGAAAACAAAATTTAATGCATAAAAAACAATTTTCCGCAAACTTTCTTCTCAAAAAATTCGTTTCCCGGCCGCGCGTTCTTCTTAACGAATCAGTTTACGTGAAAAAAACCGGTTTGTAAAGCGATTTACCACAATTTGCGTCCATTTGCGCAGAATTTACGTCTCCGTATCCGGCGGCGCCGTTGCCTCAAGTGCGTGATTGAGCACCACGCCCAAAATGAGCAGCAATCCGAACGCCTGGAACCAGAACAGCAGGATCACGACCGAGGCGAGAGATCCATACACAAGTGAATATTTTGTGCTGCGGCCGATCAGCCACGACAGCAGGATACTCATGCACACGATCGCCACGGCGGAAAACACCGCCCCGGGAGCACCCGGTGCTGCGGCCGGCGCGGCGTTGTGAGCCGGTAGAGGATGAGGATCATCATCAGCAGGATGGCAAACAGGATCAAAAACCGCAGCCACGTCCACGACCAGACGATGCTCACATGCGGCAGCAGCGCATCGAGCCAGAGCAGGAAATGCTTGCCGGTCAGCATGAGCAGGATGCACAGGTACAGTACCAGCAGAAACGCCACGGAAAAAATCACGCTCACGATCGTACTGCGCACAATGCCGAAGCGCTTGGCGCCGTGGATCTCGCCGACGATGGCGGCCATGGCGCGGAAAGCGGCCGATGCGCTCGTGATCATGACCAGCAGGGCGGCAAAGAACATGACCTCGCTCGTGTTGCCGGACACGTAGGTCAGAAACTCCGACACGAGCGTCTGCGTCTCGCGCGGGAGCACGAGCGTCTCGACGATGCGCAGCACGGCAGTCGGATCGCGCAGGATGAGCGCGAGCAGGTCGTACATGCAGATAATGGCCGGGAACAGCGCCATGACCATGCAGTAGGCGAGCTCGGCCGCCGAGCGCGTCACGCGCCGGGCGAGAAACGTGTCCGCCATGGACATCAGAACTCGGGTAATGCGCCAGTTTTCAAGCGGTTGCCTCCTCCAGTGGAATGCAAAAACCGCCTTCACGGGAGCGAAGGCGGTTTGCGTCAAAAAATGTCGAATTACTTGGAATTGAAGATCTTGAAGATGCTGTCAAACGGGTCTTCCTCCGCGGGGGCGGCCGCGTCCGCAGCCGGGGCAGCGGCCGGGGCCGGCGTCACCGGAGCGGCCGGGGCAGCCGGAGCGGCAGCCTTGGCAGCGGTGGAAGCGGCCGTGTAGAGACCGGCGGCGGGAGCCTGCGCCGGAGCGGCGGTCTGCTCGGCCTGCGCCTTGCCCGGCTCGTCGAAGCCGGTGGCGATGACGGACACGCGGATCTCGTCGTCGAGCGAGGGATCGAAGCTCGCGCCGAAGATGATGTTGGCGTCCGGGTGCGCAGCCTCCTGAACGAGGTTTGCAGCCGTCTCGACATCCTCCAGGCCCATATCCTCGGAGCCGGTGATATTGATGAGCACGCCGCGCGCGCCGTTGATAGACGTCTCCATGAGCGGGCTCGCCACGGCCATGCGGGCGGCGTCCTCCGCCTTGCCCTTGCCGGCGGCGCGGCCAACGCCCATGTGGGCGAAGCCGGCGTCCTTCATGACGCAGGTAACGTCCGCAAAGTCGAGGTTGATGAAGCCGGTGTTCTTAATGAGGTCCGAGATGCTCACGACGGCCTGACGCAGAACGTCGTCCGCTATCTCAAACGCGTTTGCGAGAGTTATCTTCTGATCGGTGGCGTACTTCAGGCGGTCGTTCGGGATGATGAGCAGGGAGTCGACCTTGCCCAGCAGCTCGTTGATGCCGACCATGGCCTGATCCATGCGACGCTTGCCCTCAAACTTGAAGGGCTTGGTGACGACGCCGACGGTCAGGATGCCGGCCTCGCGGGCGATGTCCGCGATCGTGGGCGCCGCGCCCGTGCCGGTGCCGCCGCCCATGCCGGCGGTGATGAAGACCATGTCCGCATTCTCCAGACTCTTGGCGATATTGTTGCGGCTCTCCTCGGCGCTGCGCTTGCCGACGTCGGGATCGCTGCCGGCGCCCTGACCATGGGTCAGCTTCTCGCCGATCTGGATCTTCTGATCCGCGCTGGAGACGGCCAGAGCCTGCTTATCTGTATTGACAGCCACGTACTCAATTCCCTGAGTGCCGGACTTAACCATGCGGTTTACGACGTTGTTGCCGGCCCCGCCGACGCCAACGACTTTGATGGTGACGACATTTTCCGGACCGGACTCGGTAGCAAAGGACATATTCGGTTCCTCCCTGTTGTTTCTATTTGTATCGGCAGCCGGCGCGTGCGCGCTCTGAGAGCCGTTTTTTGGCGGGTTTCGCTTCTGTTTGTTCTTATTCTTTCCCATTTTATATCGTTTTCCTTATCAGGTCAATCTTTTTTTGTGAACAATCAGCCGGGGCTGAAATGCGCGCGTTTGTCGATCGACAGGTCGATGGTGCCGGCGTCGCTGTCCGTGAGCTGGGAGACCGCGCTCTGCAGCATGCCGAATTTGTACTCGACATTTTCATTCGCGCCGAGGCGCACCGTGAACCGCCCGTCATAGGTAAAGCCGGGGTTGGACGCATCCGACAGGTCGATGACCGTGACCTTGGACGCCATGTCGCGCGTGAGCAGCTGGCCGAGGATCGCCGCGAGATATGTGACCTTCGGCGCGTCGGCCTCGCCGGCATTGAGCACCTCGCCGACCTTCGGTTCGACCGGCGTGATGCCGTCGACCCGGGCAAGACCGGTCAGCTCGCTCTCCGTGACGGACTTGAGCAGCTTGCAGTTCTGGTCCACGACCCAGTAGCCGTCGTCCGCCTGCACATAAGCCATGGCGCTGCTCTCCTGGATCGTGATGGTGACGCGGTTGGGCAGCGCGCGCGTGACCTTCGCTTTGTCCACATACGGCAGCTTGCTGAAGATACGGCTGGCAGCCGAGAAGCGGTTGATGAAAAACAGATTGTCGCCCGTGCCGATACCGGAGGCCTCGACGACCTCCTCGGCCGTGTAGATGGAGTTGCCCACCACCTCGACCTTGGCGACACGGAAAAATACGCTCATGCCCAGGACGAGCGCCGCGCAGATCAGCAGAAAGATCAGCGGCTGCAGCAGCGACCTGCCCCGGCCGCCGGACGGGCGGCGGGGTCGGCGCGCGCGGCGCGGCCCGGGCTGCTTCGATTGTTTCATAGGCAGGTGATTCCTTTCACTGCGGCGCCACGCAGCGCACGTCGGCCCCAAGCGCCGACAGGCACGCATCGAAGCGGTCATAGCCGCGGTTGATATAGCCGTTGTCGAGGATCTCGGTCTCGCCCTCGGCGGAGAGGCCGGCCACGATCATGGCCGCGCCGCCGCGCAGGTCGCTCGACGTGAGCGGCGCGCCGGTGAGCCGGTCGACGCCGGTGACATACGCCACGCGCCCCTCGATGCTGACGGCCGCACCCAGGCGCCGGAACTCCTCGGCATGACGATAACGGTTGGTGAAGATGTTTTCGGTGAACACCGTGGTGCCCTTCGCCTTGAGGCAGGCCGCCATGAGCGGCGGCTGCGCATCCGTGGGAAAGCCCGGATATGGCTGCGTGACGACCGGCCGCGGCGCCGTGAGCCGCCCGGTCGATGTCAGGCGCACGGTGGACGCCGTTTTGATTATAGCACACCCCGCCTCGGAAAGCGAGTCCAGAACGGTCAAAAAGTGGTCCGGGTCGACGCCCTGCAGCTCCACATCGCCGCCGCAGGCGGCTCCGGCGCACAGAATCGTCGCCGCAACGATGCGGTCCGGCATGATCGTGTGCTCTACAAACGGCTGCGGCCGGAAACCGCTGACCGTGACCGTCGACGTGCCGGCGCCGGAAATATCCGTGCCCAGCTTGCGCAGGTAGCACTGCAGGTCGAGGATCTCCGGCTCGCGCGCAGCGTTGCAGATGACCGTCTCCCCCACCGCCGCGCAGGCGGCCAGCATGGCGTTTTCCGTCGCGCCGACGCTCGGAAACGGCAGCAGGATGCGCCGCCCCTTCAGCTCGTGCGCGCTGCAGACGATGTCCCCGCCGCGCTCCGTGACCTCCGCGCCGAGCGCACGCAGTGCGTCGAGGTGCAGATTCACAGGCCGCGGGCCAAGCTCGCACCCGCCCGGCATGGACAGGCTCGCCGTCCCGAAGCGCGCAAGGATCGCGCCGAGAAAAATGACCGAAGAGCGCAGCTCCCGCATGAGATCGTGCGGGATAAAGTCGCGGTTCATGCCGCGGGAATCGATGCGCACCGTGTCCCCGTCGCGCTCCGCCGTGCAGCCGAGATGGCGCAGGATGCGCAGCGTGATCGTCACGTCCTTCAGGTCGGGCACGTTGTGCAGAACCGTCTCACTGCCGGCGAGTACGGATGCCGCCATGATCGGCAGCACCGCATTCTTGGCACCCTGCACCCGGGTGCTCCCGTTCAGTCTGTTTCCGCCGTAAATGTGCCATATGCTCATAATCTTTCCTCCGCACAGCAAATTCATGCCATCCTATGCAGAGAAACGCGAGATTGTCATTTTCCGTGCCGGTCGGCCAGCTTCAGCACCAGATCGGCAATGCGCTCGGCAGCGTCGGCAGTGCCGGCGGCGCGCATGTTCTCCGCCATCTGCGCAAGCTGCGCGGGGTCCGAAAGCAGGTCGCTGACGAGGTTATACAGATCATCCGCCGTGAACGCGCCCTCGAGCAGCACCTTGGCCCCGCCGGCGTGCTCGAGCACGCGCGCGTTTCGTTCCTGGTGGTTGTTCGTGACGTTTGGCGACGGGATGAGGATCGCGGGCTTGCCGATGCACGTGAGCTCCGCGAGCGTGGACGCGCCCGCGCGGCAGAGCACGAGGTCAGCCGCATCCATCACGAGCGGCATGTCGTAAATATACGGCCGCACGTCCATGCCGTGCACGGCGAGATCAGCCGGGCACTTTTCGAGCAGGGCCGTGTGCATCTTCTCATAGCCGTTGCGCCCGGCCGAATGGATGAGCGCAAACGGTGCGTCCGTGACGGCGGCGCGCGTGATGAACGCCGTCATGACCTCGTTCATGTACGATGCGCCGAGCGAGCCCCAGACCGACACGACCAGCGGCTTGTCCGGGTCGAGTCCGAGCTGGCGCTTGGCCTCCGCCTTGGAGCAGGCCGTGAACGCGCCGCGCACCGGCGTGCCGGTGACGACGACCTTTTCCTGCTCGCTGTAGTGCTGCTTGCTCTCCTCGAAGCCGACGAGAATGCGGTCGACCGCGCCGGCAAGCATCTTCGTCGTCAGGCCGGGCACGGCGTTGGATTCATGCACGATGGTCGGGATACCGAGCTGCGCCGCTGCCTTGAGCACGGGGTAGCAGACATAGCCGCCGGTGCCGATGGCGATGTCGGGCTGAAAGTCCTCGATGATCTTGCGCGCGTCTTTCGTCGCCTGCCGCGCATTGTGCAGCGAGCGGAAGTTATACGCGATCTCCGATGGCTTGAGGCTGCGGTGGATGTTCGTGACCTCCACGGTCACGATGTCGTAGCCCGCGCGCGGGACGAGGTCCGTCTCCATCTTGCCATTGGCGCCGACGAAGAGGATGCCGCAGTCGGGCATCCGGTCGCGCAGGATGCCCGCGACCGCGAGCGCGGGGTTGATGTGGCCTGCGGTGCCGCCGCAGGTAAAGAGAAAGTTCATAGCAATGCCTCCCAGGATCAAAAAAGCGGAAATCTGGCAGTCCGCGCCGAAGGCCGCCGCGGGCTGCCGGATATGCTTTACAAAATCAGGTGCTAGCGCGCTTTTTTCGTTGGAATGTCGCGCGATATGCTTAGAATAATGCCCATTTCACCGAGCTGCATGAGCAGCGCCGTGCCGCCATAGCTGAAAAACGGCAGCGAGATGCCCGTACAAGGGATGAGGTTCGTGACGACCGCGATGTTCAAAAACACCTGGATCGACAGCAGCGTCGTGATGCCGACGCCGACGAGGAAGCTGTAACGGTCGGGCGAGTGCGCGGCGATCCAGTAGCCGCGGCAGATGAGCAGCGCAAACAGGATCAGGATTGCGATGGCGCCGACATAGCCGAGCTCCTCGCAGACGATGGAAAAAATGTAGTCATTGTGCTCCTCCGGCAGATAGAGGTACTTCTGCCGGCTCTGGCCAAGGCCGAGGCCGAGAAAGCCGCCCGAACCGATGGAATACAGCGACTGCACGATCTGATAGCCGGCAGCGCTCGTATCGGCAAACGGGTCGCGCCACGACACGATGCGCTTGTGCACATAGGGCACGAACTTGCCCGCGAAAAGCAGCAGCGCGCCCGCGCCGCCCATGCCGATGAGCAGATACGAGAGCTTGATGCCGCCGACAAACATCATCACGATCGCCAGCGCCATGATGATGATCGACGCCGACAGATGCGGCTCGAGCATGAGCAGGATGACGATGCCGCCGGTGATGACCATGAACGGCACAACGCCGTAGCGGATCGTCTGCATCTGGTCTTTGTATGTGCAGATCATGCTCGAGAAAAACAGCACGACCGCGATCTTTGCGATCTCCGACGGCTGAAACGTCGTAAAGCCGAGACTCAGCCACCGGCGCGCGCCGCCGCCGACCACACCGATGTGCGGGATCCAGACGATGGCGAGCAGGAAAATACTCACGCCCAAAAGCAGCAGCGACCAGCGGCGGTACGTCGCCATGCGCACGCGGGAAAACAGGATCATACCCACGACGCCGGCAACGGCGAAGCCCGCCTGCCGGACAAAATAATACGTCGGCGACTTACCCTGCGCATAGGCGCGGGCAAAGCTCGACGAGAGCACCATGATGACGCCGATCGCCAGCAGCAGCAGCGTGAGCACGAAAAACGGCAGGTCAAAGCTGCCGCGCTGCGGCCCGGCAGCCGCGCCCGAGCGGCGCGCGGGAAGTCTCAGATCGGAAATATTCATACAAGCACCTCCCTGCACCGCGGCGCATGTCTCACACGCCGAAGCGGTGGAACACGCCGATAAACGACAAAACTGCAAACAGCACCGTCACGCCGGCAAACAGCGCCACGATCTGTGTTTCTTCCCACTTGTGGCCCGTCCAGCCGCCCATCTCGAGATGGTGGTGGAACGGGGACATCTTGAACACGCGCTTGCCGTGCGTGAGCTTGAAAATAGCCGACCTGGATGATGTCCGACAGGGCCTCGATGATGTACATGATGCCGAGCGTCACGAGGATGAGCGGCATATCGTAGGCGAAGGCCAGTGCTGCCACCGCGCCGCCGAGAAAGAGCGAGCCGGTGTCACCCATGAACACCTTTGCCGGGTGAAAGTTGTAAATCAAAAAGCCCAGCAGGCCGCCGGCAATGCCGGAGGCGAACACGCCGAGGGACAAAAACCGCTCGCCCCAGAGGATGGAGATGACGGCGAAGAAGATGCACACCGGCATCGTCGTGCTCGCGGCGAGGCCGTCCACACCGTCGGTGAGGTTCACGGAGTTGACCGTACCGACGATGACGAAGGCGGCGAAGATCACATACAGCGGCTCGGAGATCGGCACCGTCTTGTTCCAGAACGGGATGTACAGGCTGTCGAGCGCGACATAGCCGAAGCGGCGCATGAGGAAAATGAACGCCACGGCCGCCGCCAGCTGCAGCAGAAGCTTCTTGCCGGCCGTCAGGCCGAGATTCTGCTTTTTCTTGAGCTTTTCATAATCGTCCAGAAAGCCGATCGCGCCGAACACGAGCGCGAACGCCAGACAAAACAGGTGGCCGTATTCGCCCTCGGCCATGCACTCAAAGCCGACCGACAGGCACACGACCGCGATCGCGGCGATGAACATCAGCCCGCCCATGGTAGGCGTGCCCTGCTTGGACATATGCCATGTGGGGCCGTTTTCCTTGATGCTCTGGCCCGCCTTGATGCGTTTGAGATACGGGACCAGGAAAAATCCGACGACGGCCGACACCGCAAACGCGATGACGAACGCCAATATCAGCTTCAGTGTCATTTCTCTCTCTTCCTCTTCTCGAGTATTTCGGCAACGATCTCGCGCTCGTCCATGTGCACTTTCGTCTTGCCGATGATCTGGTAATCCTCATGCCCCTTGCCGCAAAGGATGATGACATCGCCGGGGCAATGGTTCTCGATCGCGTAGGCGATGGCCTCGCGCCGGTCGGGCCGCACGACGTAGGGCGTGCGCGTCTCCTTGAGGCCGGGGAGGATGTCGGCAATGATCGCCTCCGGGTCCTCCGTGCGCGGGTTGTCGCTCGTGACGATGACAAAGTCCGCCTTCTGACCCGCGATGCGGCCCATCTTCGGGCGCTTGCCGCGGTCCCGGTCGCCGCCGCAGCCAAAGAGGAATACGAGCCGCGCGGGCGCGAACTCGCGCACCGTCGTGAGGATGTTATCAATGGCATCTGGCGTGACGGCATAGTCGATGAGAATGGTGTAGTCTCCGTCGGTCTCGAGCACCTCGGCGCGGCCCTTGACGGGCTTTGCCGTGTCGAGCGCGGCCGAGCAGTCGTCGAGCGATATGCCGAGCGCGCAGGCGCAGGCAATGACGCTCAGCGCATTGTAGACCGAGAACATGCCGGGGATGCCGAGACGCATGCGCGCGATCGCATCGCCGTGCATGGCGACAAAGCGCACGCCGGACGCGCTCAGGCGGATGTCCTTGGCCACGAGGTCGGCGTCGTTGCGCTTGGCAGAATAGGTATGCATCGGGCATTTGGCGCGCTCGATCATGACGTGCGCCCACTCGTCGTCAGCATTGACGATGCCGACATCGCTCTGCGCGAACAGCAGCGCCTTGGCCTCGGCGTAGGCCTCCATGGTCTTATGGAAGTCCAGATGATCCTGCGACAGGTTCGTGAAGATGCCAACCCGGAAGCGGATGCCCTCCACACGGTGCAGCACCAGCGAGTGGGACGACACCTCCATGACCGCATGCGTGCAGCCGGCATCGGCCATCCGGCGCAGGAGCTTTTGCAGCTCATAGGCGTCGGGTGTGGTGTGCTCGGTGTGCAGCACCTCATCGCCGATGATATTCGCATTCGTGCCGATGAGGCCGACCTTCGTGTGCAGGCACTGCTCGAGCATGTGCTTGATAAGCGTGGTAACGGTGGTCTTACCGTTCGTGCCGGTCACGCCGATCATGGTCAGCTCGCGCGACGGGTTATCGAAAAATTCGCAGCAGATGCGCGAGAGCGCAAGGCGGCTGTCAGCCACGAGGATATACGGGATATCGACCTCCGGCTTCTTCTGACAGAGCACGACGGCGGCGCCGCGCTCGACGGCAGCGCCGATGAACCGGTGTCCGTCGGACTCATACCCGCAGACGGCGGCAAACAGGTCGCCGGGCTGCGTGGTGCGCGAGTCGAAGCTGATATCCCGGATGTCCAGCTCCGGATCGGCGGTGCATGCGCACACATCCAGAACGGACAGCAGTCGCTTGAGTTTCATAAAGGGTACCTCCGTTGTTCGTCAGTATCGTCCCAACATGCCCGAATCGGTCGTCACGAGCGTGACCTCCACAACCGTGCCGTGTTTGAGCTCGGTCCCGGCGGCCACAGCCTGCCCGGAGATCTTCTGGGAGGCGGTGTCCGTGATGGAGCTGTTGGTCTTGATATACAGGCCCAGCGCAGCCATGCGGTCGCGGGCCGTTTCATAACTCAGGTTGGTCAGATCGGGCATGGTTTCCTTGTCGCCCGAGGGCTCCTTGCCGGCATAGAGCAGGATGGTGCTGCCGTTGGCCACGACCGCGCCGCTGCCCGGCAGCTGCGCCGTGACGGTGCTGCCGTCGCCGTAGACGCGTGCCTGCAGGCCGAGCTCCGCGAGCGCGGCCTTCGCCTGCTCGACGGACAGGCCGGTCACGTTCGGCACGGTCTTATCCATGTGCGTCTTTTCCGTCTCGGAGTACGACGGCTCCACGCCGAGGTACGGCAGGATATCCGCCATCATTTTGCCGACGGTGGGCGCGGCCATCTGGCCGCCGCTGATGTAGATGCCGGTGCTGTTGCTCGGCGTGTCAAGCAGCACAAGGATGACGATCTGCGGGTCGTCCGCCGGGGCAAAGCCGATGAACGAGACAATGTACTCCTTCGCGCCGCCGGCCGCATCCTGCGCGACCTTTTCCGACGTGCCGGTCTTGCCGCCGATGCGGTAGCCGGCGACGTAGGCGTTCTTGCCGGTGCCGTCGACGGGGTCGCCGACGACCTGCTCCAGGATCTGGCGCACGGTAGCGCTCGTCTGCTCGCTCACGACCTGGCGCACCACGGTCGGCGAATTGGACACGACCGCTTCCCCGTCGCTGTTGACGACGCTCTTGACAACATACGGCTTCATGAGATAGCCGCCGTTGACGCAGGCGCTGACCGCCGTGATGAGCTGCAGCGGCGTGATCGTAAACGTCTGGCCGAAGGAGGCCGCCGCGAGCTGGGAGAGGTTCTCCGGATCGTAGAACGTATTCTGGCTCCACCAGATGCTGCCGCTCTCGCCGGACATGTCAATGCCGGTCTTGGCCGTGAGGTTGCTGTCCACGTTATTGGTCAGGTTCAGAAAACCGAACGCCTCGGCGTACTTGTAGAACGTGCGCGCGCCGACGAGCTGCCCGATCTGCACGAGCGCCACGTTGCACGAGTGCTGGATGGCCTGCGTGAGGTTCTGGCTGCCGTGGCCGGTCGTCTTCCAGCACTTGAGGGGGTCGGTACGGCCGAGCACGTTCGTGCTGCCGCCGCAGTAAAACGACGAGTTTTCATTGACCACGCCCTCTTCGAGCGCCATGGCCAACGTGATGATCTTGAACGTCGAGCCGGGCTCATAGGTGTCCGACAGGGCCTTGTTGCGCCACTGCTTCGTCTGCGCAGCGGAGAGCAGCTCGGCCTTCTTGTCGGGGTCGGTCTCGGCGTCGATGGCCTCCTGATCCTTGTCGCTGACCTTCTGATAATCGTTGAGGTCAAAGTTGCCGAGCGAGACCATGCCGAGGATGGCGCCGCTGTTGGGGTCCATGGCGATGGCCGCCGCACCGTTTTGCACGTCGTAATCCTCGACCGCCTGCTGCAGGTGCTTTTCAAGATAATACTGGATGGTGGCGTCGATGGTCAGGTTCATGTCGTTGCCCTTCGTCTCGTCGTAGTAATCCTCGTAGTTGACAAAGAGCATATCCGTGCCGCGGTTGTCCGTCGCGCGGATGATGCGGCCGGTGCTGCCGGTCAGGTAGCTGTCATAGCGCTGCTCGAGGCCGTAGCGGCCCTCGTTGTCCTGCCCGACGAAGCCGATGACGTGCGCGGCGAGGCTGCCGTAGGGATAATAGCGCTTCGTGTCCGGCTCGATCTTGACGCCGATGAGCTTATTCTCTTTTTTGAACGCGCGCACCTTTTCCGATACGTCCGGCTCGACCTTGCGCTTGACGACCTCATACCAGCGATCGGTGTTTTTCGTCATAGCCAGGATCTTGTTATAATCGACGTCGAGGATCTCGGAAAGTTCGCGTGCGATCAGCTGCGGGTCCTCTTTGTTCTTGGCAATCTCGGCCGGGCTGATGAAGATCGTGTCGACCGAGGCATTCATGGCCAGGATCTTGCCGTTCGTGTCATAGATCGCGCCGCGCGAGGCCGTGATCTCCGTCTCGCGCACCTGCTGGTCAATCGCCATTTTTTCGTACTCGTCATGGTGTACGATCATGACGTTGAACAGCTTGATGCCAAGGACAGCAAATGCAAGGATGCCGCACACAATCAAAAGGAAGCGTGTGCGGCGGAGCATCATGATATTCGGTGTTTTGGTACTTGCACGAAAGGGCACGCGGTTGTCCCGGCGCCCGGAAGTTTCATTCGCCATGTCTGTCTCCTTGTTCCTGCGGGGATAGTTCTATCATACAGGCTGGCTCATCGAAAATATTCCAAAATGGATGAGAAGAAATCGCCGAGACGGTCGGCCAGACTCAGCGGCTCGGCCGCGCTCTGGTCGAGGACCACCGCCGTGTCCGTGGCGTCGCTGCTGCTGATGTAATAGAGCTGGTCGCTGCGCGGCTTCTGCATGCCGAGCTCATGAATGGCGTAGTCCTCGATCTCCGTGAGGTTGAACGCGCTCTCATAGTCAATGCGAAGACGCGTCTGCTGCTCCTGCAGCTCGGCGTACTGATCCTCGAGCGCCGAGACCTCCGCCGACGCCTGCGAGAGCTGCACACGCGCGACGAGTGAAACAATGATCAGCACGGCGGCGATGGCAAAGCCGAGCACAGCCAGTGGGGCGATCGCCTGCTTGGGCGTCGGAACGGACTCCGGGACGACGGCTTCCGTCGTCCGGGGGGCATGCGGCAGTTCTACAGGCGCACTGTACAGATACTCCTCGGCCGCGTTGCTGCGCAGGTCATACGCCGCGTTGCCGTCCATGCGCGCGGTATTCCGTTTTCTCGAAGCGGGAGATGCCATGGTCGGTTCCTTTCTCAGATGCGCTCCGCGACACGAAGTTTCGCGCTGCGGGCACGTGGGTTGCACTCCAGTTCTTCCTCGCCGGGCAGGATCGGCTTGCGGGAGACACTGCGCAGCGTCTGCACAAAGCCGCAGGTGCACACCGGCGCCTCACGCGGGCAGGTGCAGCCGTGCTCCCGCCGGGCGATGCCGGTCTTGACGATCCGGTCCTCAAGGGAATGAAAGCTGATGACACACAGCCGCCCGCCGACGCGGAGCTTGTCGGGCGCAGTGTCCATCATCTCGCGCACCGCCGCCAGTTCGTCGTTCACGGCGATGCGGATCGCCTGAAAGCTGCGCTTGGCGGGATGCTGTTTTTCGCGCAGCGCCGCGCCCGGCATGGCCGAGCGGATCACATCGACCAGCTCCAGCGTGGTCGCGATCGGCTGCTGCGCCCGGGCGCGTACGATCGCCCCGGCGATGCGAGGCGCATAGCGCTCCTCGCCGTATTCATACAAAATGCGTTTGAGCTCGCCCTCCGGCCACTCATTGACGACGTTCCACGCGCTCAGACCGCTGGTCGCGTCCATGCGCATGTCGAGCGGCGCGTCGTGCATATACGAAAAGCCGCGCTGCGTCTCGTCGAGCTGCGGCGAGGAAACGCCGAGGTCGAAGAGCATGCCATCCACGGCACCGATGCCGAGGCGGTCAAGAATGGCGGCCGTGTCGCGGAAGTTGCCGTGCACGAGCTGCACACGGTCCCCAAACGGGGCCAGCCGCGCGCCGGCGCGCGCGATCGCCGTCTCGTCGCGGTCGATGCCGATGAGCGTTCCGGTCGTCAGGCGGCCGGCGATCTGCTCGGAGTGGCCGCCCATACCGAGCGTGCCGTCCACGTAGATGCCGTCGGGGCGGATATTCAGGTTCTCGATGCATTCGTGCAGCAGCACGGGGATATGTCCGGCGTCCATCAGAAATCCAGCTCCTCCATCACGGCGGCGATGTTCTCCGGCAGCGCCTCGAGCGGGCAGATCTCATCCCAACGCGCGCTGTCCCAGAACTCCGCGTGGTTGTTGCTGCCGACCACGGTGACGCTCTTGCTCAGGCCGGCGAATTCGCGCAGATGCTGCGGCAGGAGGATGCGCCCCTGGCCGTCAAGCTCGCAGCGGGCCGCATACGCAAACAGCGGACGCACCTTGCGCTGCTGTACATTGGACATGGCGGCGGCTTTCTCGGAGATGCCCTTCCAGTTTTCCTGACTGTAAGCCGACAGGCACTTCTCGGGCGAGACCGTCACATAGAACGTATCGCCCAGTTCTTCGCGGAGCTTGGCCGGGATGAACAGACGGCCTTTGGCGTCGAGCGTATGCTGATAGATGCCGGTCATGCTGCATCCCCCCTTCTCCGGAATCGTGCACTTTCGCGCCCCATGCGTGGGCTTTTAATGCTTTTTAAACCACTTCGCCCCACATGTAATCCTCATTATAGTGGCAGGCCGGGGAAATTGCAAGGAGAAATTCCCGCCTTTTTCTTGCAATTTCCGACAATTCTGTCAATCCGACTGTGGTTTTTCCGGTCACAAGCCTTTGCGTTTTTCGCCGGAAAAAGGAAAACAGCGGCACAAGATGTGCCGCCGTTGTGCGAAAAAATACCCGCTGGAAGCTCCAAACGCGCCCCCGGCGGGCAAAAATTTCGGCAAAACGCAAAACCGCCGCCGGGCAAGCCGGCGGCGGTACGGATATGTGGTTAAACGGCAGTCAGCTGTTTTCCTCGTCCGGGGTCTCCTCACCCTCGAAGCGGATCTCAGGCTGCTGGGCCGCAGGTGCGGCGGCTGCCGGTGCAGCCGTGCTGCCGGCGACACCCTGGAACGCAGCGTGCGCCTGCTGCACATTGCCGAGTGCAGCAGAGATAGCCTCCTCCGTACGGCGCAGCGCCTCATCGCAGAACTGGCTCGAAGCGCGGCGCAGTGCGTCGGCCTTGGCCTGCGTGGAGGCAAGCATTTCATTGCTGCGGGCCTTGGCGATGCGCACGATCTCCTGATCGTTCACGAGCGCGCGGGCGCGCTCCTCGGCCTGATTGCGGATGCCCTCGGCCTCGCGCTTGGCGTTGTTGATGAATTCGTCGCGGGCGGAGACCAGGCGCTTTGCCTCGGAGAGCTCCACCGGCATGGCGGTCTTGATCTCATCGAGGATCTCAAGGACCTGGTCGCGCTCGACGATGCATTTTTCGTTGCCGAGCGGCACACCCCATGCCTCCGACACCATGGTATAAAGCTGGTCAATGAGTTCCATGACTTCGTTGTCCATTTTGTTTCCTCCCAAAGCGTGTTCCGGCGCAGCCGGTGAAAAATGGTCTGGATTGGGTCACACGCCGCGCGTCGCGCGTTCGTGCACGTCGTCAATGATCTCGCACGGCAAAAACGGCGTCAGATCCGCACCGTAGCCCGCAAGCTCCTTGACGACCGACGAGCTGAGGAACGTATATTTCTGACTGGCCGTCAGAAACATGGTGTCCAGCTCGGGATTGATCTTCTTGTTGATGAGCGCCATCTGAAACTCGTTTTCAAAGTCCGTGTTCGCACGCAGGCCCTTGACGATGACCGCCCCCTCCGGGAAGGTCTTGGCGTATTCGGCGAGCAGACCGTCGAACGTGTCCACCTCCACATTGGGGAAGCGGCTGACGACGCGGCGTGCGAGCGCCACGCGCTCCTCGCGGGTGAACATGGGGTGCAGTTTGCCGGCGTTGGGCATGATGCACACGACGACGCGCTCGAAAATACCGGATGCGCGGCGGATGATGTTCAGATGACCGAGGGTAATGGGGTCAAAGCTGCCGGGGTAGATCGCTGTTTTCATGCGTGGGTTCCCTTTCCGTAGAGCGTAAGCTTGATCTTGCCGTAATTTCGCTCCGTGAGCAGATGATACGGCGGCTGGAGCTGCGGGAGTACCTTTTCGCGGCGGCTTTCACACACGATTATACCACCCTCAGCCAATATGTCAAACTGTACAACATTTTCAAGTGCTTTGTCAAGCAAGTCCCGTATCATATGGCGGATCAAGAAAGATCAGGTCGAACTTTCCGCACGTGCGCAGGTAGCCGAGCGACTCGCCCTGCACGACGTCTCCCTGCAGGCGGCAGAGCGCGAGATTGGCGCGCACGAGCTGCACGGCGGCGCGGCTCTCATCGACGAACACGGCGCTGCGCGCGCCGCGGCTGAGCGCCTCGATACCAAGCTGTCCCGTGCCGGCAAAGAGGTCGAGCACGCGCCGCCCCTCGATGTCGAACTGAATGAGGTTGAACATGGATTCCTTGACATTATCGGTCGTGGGACGGGTGGCCATCCCCTCCGGCTCGCGCAGCCTGCGGCCGCGGGCCGTGCCTGTGATCACGCGCATGGCGGTTCTCCTTTCGGGTGATAGTGGTCGTAGACCGCGCGGGCAATGCCCGCCGGGACGGCCGCGCACAGCTCCTCATATGAAGCCGCGCGGATGGCCTTGACGCTGCGGAACGTCTTGAGCAGCGCGTTGCGCCGCTTCTCGCCCACGCCGGGGATCTGATCGAGCTCGGACGAGAGGCTCTCGCGCCGCAGCCGGCGCTGATAGTCAATGGAAAAACGGTGCGTCTCCTCCTGGATGGTACCGATGAAGGCGAACACCGCGGGGTTGGCGGCAATGCCGATCTCATGCCCGCCGGGCGTGACGAGCGCGCGGGTGCGGTGGCGGTCGTCCTTGACCATGCCGAACACCGGCACCTGCAGGCCAAAGCCGTTGAGCACCGCCTGCGCGACAGATGCATGCTCGGCGCCGCCGTCGATGAGCAGCAGATCCGGCAGCGGGCAAAAGCCGGGGTCGCCGTCCACATAGTGCTGAAAGCGGCGCGTGACCGCCTCGTGCATGGATCCGTAATCGTTCTGCCCGTCCGTCGTGCGGATGCGGAACTTCCGGTAGTCCGACTTGCGCGGCCGCCCGTGCTGGAACACGGTCATACCGGCGACGATGCCGGTATCGCCGAGATTGGAGATGTCAAACGCCTCGATGCGCTCCGGCGGCGCATCGAGCTCCAGTGCGCGCTGGAGCCACTCGAGCGTTTTGAGGCTGCGCTGCGCCTTCGTCGTCGCGATGAGGATCTCCTCGCGCGCGTTGTTCGCCGCCATCTCCGTCAGGCGGCACTTGTCGCCGCGCTGCGGCACGGCGAGCGCGACCTTGTGCCCCGCCGCCTCGGTGAGCAGGCGCTCGAGCGCGTCCTGTCCCTCGAGCACGCACGGCAGCAGCACCTGACGCGGGTAAGTGCCGCGGCCCTCATAATACTGCTGCACGAGCGCGGCGAGCGCCTCGCCGTCCGGCTCCATCGGCTCGTCGAGAAACGACCTGTCCTTGCCCGTGAGGTTGCCGTCCGTAAAGTGCAGCACGGTAAAACAGCACTTGGCCCCGCGTTGAAAGCCGACGGCGTCCGTGTCGGAATAGGCCGTGGCGATGACACGCTGGTGGTTCTGCAGACCCTGGATGGCGCGCAGCCGGTCGCGCAGCGACGCTGCGTATTCAAACCGCAGCGCGTCGGCCGCGGCCTGCATCTGCTCGGTCAGTTCGGCCGTGAGCTCCGCCGTGCGGCCGTCGAGGATCATCTCCGCCTCGCGGATGGCCTTGAGATACTCTGCGCGCGTAACGTCCTTCAGGCAGTAGCCTGCGCAGGTGCCCATGTGGTAATTCAGGCACGGGCGGGCGCGGCCGATGTCGCGCGGAAAGCGGCGCGTGCACGTCGGCAGACGCAGCGTCTTGCACACGGTGTCAATGATCTCGGCCGTCATGCTCCGGCCGCCGTAGGGGCCGAAGTACTTCGCGCCGTCCTTCTCCGTGCGGTTGACGAGGGAGAACGTCGGGTATGGCTGTGTCACGTCCAGACGCACGAAGGGATAGCCCTTGTCGTCCTTGAGCAGAATGTTGTATTTGGGTTTGTGCAGCTTGATGAGCGAGTTTTCGAGCACGAGCGCCTCAAACTCGGACTGCACGACAATGACATTGAAATCCGCAACGTGCGCGACCATGGCCGCCACCTTCGGCAGGTGCTCGCCGCGAAAATAGCTCGTGACGCGGTTTTTGAGCGCTTTCGCCTTGCCGATGTAGATGACCTCGCCGTGCTCGTCGAGCATGATGTACACGCCCGGCAGCAGCGGGAGCATATTGGCCTTTTCGCGCAGCTGTTCGGGTCGGAGTTTTTCCATAAGCCTGCTCCTGCGGTGCCGAAAGAAATCTGCGGTCAGGAAAACAGGGGCGTGCTGAAGACACGCCCCTGTTTCGGTTTCATGTTGTTGGGATCACTCGGAAAAATCGGAATTGATCAGTGCGGTCAGGGTATCGATCGCTTCCTGCTCGTCGGCGCCGTCTGCCACGAGGGTGACCGTCGTGCCCTTCACGATGCCGAGCGACAAAACGCCGAGCAGACTCTTGGCGTTGACGCGTCTCTCGTCTTTTTCGATCCAGATGCTGCTCTTGAATTCGTTTGCCTTCTGGATGAAGAAGGTCGCGGGCCGTGCATGGAGTCCCACCTGGTTGTTGATGACTGCTTCTTTCGTGATCATTTTCTCCACTCCTTATGCACTATTATGCTTTTCCCCATCTTATCAAAAACGCCCTGCATCGTCAACCGATTTTCACTTTTTCGTTGCTTTGCACAGCGTTTTTTCGCCGGTATTTTCCGATTTTATTTCAGTTCGACAACGGTCACGCCGCTCTCGCCCTCGCCATAGCGGCCGAGACGGTAGGACTTGACCGCCCTGTTTTTGCGCAGCGACTGCTGCACGGCGGCACGCAGCGCGCCGGTGCCCTTGCCGTGGATGATGGTGACCTTCTCGAGCTTGGCCATGACGGCGTTGTCGAGAAAGCGCTCGGTCGCGGCGACGGCCTCCATCGTGTCCATGCCGCGCAGGTCGATCTCCGACTCGGCGGCCACATTGCGCAGACTGGCCGCGTGCGCGGCGGCAAACTTCTGCGCCTCGGGCTTCTCGTTTTCGAGCAGATACACGTCCTGCTCCTTGGCCGTCACGTTCATGATGCCCGCGCGCAGGCTCAGCGTCCGGTCGGCGGAGATGGCTGTGACAGTCGCCTTGATGTCACCCATCTTGCGCAGCTGCACGGTGTCGCCCACGCGCACCGGGCGGGCGGAGACTTTCTTCTCCTGCGTCTGGGGGTGCGCCGCGGCGGCGGCGGCGTCCTCGGCCACGTTCAGCTTGCGGCGCAGAGCGGCACGCGCGTCGTTGGCGCGGTGATGGTCGGCGTCCGTCTTTTCCATTTTGCGCAGCGCGTCGAGCTCGCGCATCACCTCGTCCGCCGTCCGGCGGGCATCGCCGATGATGCGCTCGGCATCGCGGCGGGCCTTCTCGTCCGCCTTTTCCAGCCGGACGGAGAGCTCCGCCTGCAGGCGCTCGGACTTGCGGCGGGCGTCCTCCGCGGCACGCAGCTGACGCGCCGCCTCGGCGCGGTCGCGCTCCATGAGCTGGCGCACCTGCTCGAGCTTTTCAATGGTGGCCTCCATGCTCGCGCTCTCGGTGCTGACGCGGCTGCGCGCGTCGTTGATGATCTCCTGCGGCAGGCCCAGCCGCTCGGAAATGGCAAAGGCATTGGACTTGCCGGGAATGCCGATGAGCAGGTGGTACGTCGGGCGCAGGGAGTCCACGTCAAACTCACACGAGGCGTTCATGACGCCGGGCTGCGTGGTAGCGTAGACCTTGAGCTCCGTATAGTGCGTCGTGGCCGCGATGAGCGCGCCGCACTTGCGCCCGCGCTCGATGATGGCGATGGCCAGCGCCGCGCCCTCGGCCGGGTCCGTGCCGGCGCCGAGTTCGTCGAACAGCAGCAGCGACCGGTTATTGCAGTCCTTGAGGATGCGCACGATGTTTGTCATGTGCGCCGAGAACGTGGACAGCGACTGCTCGATGCTCTGCTCGTCGCCGATGTCGGCCATGATCTCGTCGAACACCGGCATGGTGCTGCCGTCGGCGCACGGGATATGCAGACCGCACTGCGTCATCGCGGCGAGCAGGCCGATGGTCTTGAGCGTAACGGTCTTGCCGCCGGTGTTCGGGCCGGTGATGACGAGCGTGTCAAATTCGCCGCCGAGCGAAACGTCGATCGGCACGGCGGTGTCCTTCGGCAGGAGCGGGTGGCGCGCGCGGCGCAGCTGCAGCTGCTTATCCGTCAGCTCCGGCGCGATCGCGTCGAGCTGGTAGGCAAGCTTCGCCTTGGCAAAAATGAGGTCGAGGCGCACGAGCACGTCAAAGTCGCTCGAGATGTCCTCCCGGTGCGCGGCGCACTCAGCCGAGAGCTCGGCGAGGATGCGCTCGATCTCCGTCTTTTCGCGCGCGCGCAGCTCCCGCAGCTCGTTGTTCGCCTTCACAGCGGCCATCGGCTCGATGAACAGCGTCGCGCCGGAGGCCGACACGTCGTGCACGAGGCCGGGCACGGCGCCCTTGTGCTCCGCCTTGACCGGCACCACGTAGCGCTCGGAGCGCATGGTGATGATCGGCTCCTGCAGCGCCTTGGCATAGCTCGGCGAGGAGATGATCTTCTGCAGCGCGTCGTGCACACGCGCGCTCGCAGCGCGGATCAGCCGGCGGATGGACGCCAACTCGCTCGACGCGCTGTCGGCGATCTCGTCCTCACCGGTGATGGAGGTGAAGATCTTCTCCTCCAGAAAGCGGTTGGCCTGCAGAGCGCTGAAGAGATAGTCGATGCTCGTCTTGTCCTGCCGCTCGCCGGTACCGTAGCTGCGCACGCAGCGCGCCGCCTGCAGCACGCCCGCGATGTCCAGCAGCTCGCGCGTGTTGAGCGCGCCGCCCATGTCCGCGCGCTGCAGCGCTGCGCGCACGTCCTTCACGCCGGAAAACGACGGGCTGCCCTTGACAACCATCATCGACGCAGCGGCGCTCGTCTCGCCGAGGCGGGTCGCCACCACGGCGCGGTCGCCGCTCGGGCGCAGGGCCATGGCCTGCGCGCGGGCCGTCTCGCTCACGGCCTGCGCCGCCAGCAGCGCCAGCACAGCCGGCAGTTCCAGCGTCTGCAGGGATTTTTCATAGGAATCCATAGGATGTCTCCTTTGCGGGGGAAAAATTCAAGATCAGATGCGCGCGACGCCGCTCTCGCGCGCGGCCTGCGCGACCGCCGCGGCCACGGCCGGGCCGACGCGCGGGTCAAAGGCCTTGGGGATGATATAATCGGCGCACAGCTCTTCGGGCGTGATGAGCGCCGAGAGTGCGTGCGCGGCGGCGAGCTTCATGGGCTCGTTGATATCGGACGCGCGCACGTCGAACGCGCCGCGGAAGATGCCCGGAAAGGCCAGCACATTGTTGATCTGGTTCGGATAGTCGCTGCGGCCGGTGCTGACGATGGCCGCGCCCGCGGCCTTGGCTTCGTCGGGGAAGATCTCCGGCGTGGGGTTGGCGCAGGCAAAGACGATGGCATCGTGGTGCATGGTGCGCACCATGTCGCCGGTCAGCAAGCCGGGCTGCGACACGCCGATGAACACGTCCGCATCGCGGACGACGTCGGCCAGCGTGCCGGCCTGACGGCGGAGGTTCGTGACCTCGGCCATCTCGGTTTTGATCCAGTTCATGTTCTCCGGCCGGCCGGCATAGATCGCGCCCACGCGGTCGCAGAGCGTCACGTCGCGCGCACCGGCACGCAGCAGAAGCTTGCTGATGGAGATGGCGGCCGCACCGGCACCGGACATGACGATCTTCACGTCCTCGAGGCGCTTGCCGACCACGCGCAGCGCGTTCGTGAGGCCCGCGAGCGTGATGATGGCCGTGCCGTGCTGGTCGTCGTGAAAGACCGGAATGTCGCACAGTTCTTTCAGCTTGCGCTCGATCTCAAAGCAGCGCGGCGCGGAAATGTCCTCCAGATTGATGCCGCCGAAGCTGCCGGAGAGCAGGTACACCGTGTGCACGAACTCGTCCACATCCTTCGTGCGGATGCACAGCGGAAAAGCGTCCACGTCCGCAAATGCCTTGAACAGCACGCACTTGCCCTCCATGACGGGCATGCCCGCCTCGGGCCCGATGTCACCGAGGCCGAGCACGGCCGAGCCATCCGTGATGACGGCGCAGAGATTGTGCCGGCGCGTGAGCGTATAGCTCTTATCGGGGTCGCGCTGGATCTCCAGACACGGCTGGGCCACGCCGGGCGTATACGCGAGCGACAGGTCGTCCTTTGTCGAGACCGGCACGCGGGTGTTGACTTCGATCTTACCGCCCCACTGCTCGTGCAGCCGGAGCGATTCCTTTGCGTAATCCATGGTCAGGCCTCCTCCTGTTTCGGGTGCACCATATTCTCCGGCCGCACCCAGGCGTCAAACTCCTCAGCCGTGAGCAAACCGAGCTCCACCGCCGCGGCCTTGAGCGTCTGGCCGGTGGCATGGGCGTGCTTTGCGATCTTTGCCGCGTTTTCATAGCCGATGTGCGGGTTGAGCGCCGTGACGAGCATGAGCGATGCGTCCAGATGCGCCTGAATGACGTCGTAATTCGGCCGGATGCCGCGCACGCAGTTGGCCTCGAACGAATCCATGGCGTCGGCAAGCAGACGCGCCGACTGCAGGAAGTTATAGATCGTCACCGGCAGGAACACATTGAGCTGGAAGTTGCCCTGCGACGCCGCGATGCCGATGGCCGCGTCGTTGCCCATGACCTGCACGGCCACCATCGTGACGGCCTCGCACTGCGTGGGATTGACCTTGCCGGGCATGATGGAAGAGCCGGGCTCGTTGGCCGGGATGATAAGCTCGCCGATGCCGCAGCGCGGGCCGGAAGCGAGCCAGCGCACATCGTTTGCGATCTTCATGAGGTCGGCCGCCAGCGCCTTGAGCGCGCCGTGCGCGAACACCATCTGGTCCTTGCTTGTGAGCGCGTGGAACTTGTTCGGTGCCGACAGAAAGGCGTATCCCAGCAGCTCGGAGATCTCCTCCGCCGCCAGGTCGCCGAACGCCGCTGGGGCGTTGAGCCCGGTGCCGACGGCCGTGCCGCCGAGGGCGAGCTCGCTCAGCGCGCGGCAGGCCTGCACGATCATATCGCGGTCGTGGCCGAGCATGGCGCTCCAGCCGCTGATCTCCTGCCCGAGCGTGAGCGGCACGGCGTCCTGCAGATGCGTGCGGCCGATCTTGACCACATCGCGGTACTCCGCGCTCAGGCGGTCAAGCGTCGCTGTCAGGCGGCCGATGGCCGGCAGGACCTGCTCCTCGAGCGCGACGCGCGCGGCCACGTGCATGGCCGTCGGGAACGTGTCGTTCGAGCTCTGCGAGCAGTTGACGTGGTCGTTCGGGTGCACGAGCGTCTCGCCCAGCAGCTCATTGGCGCGGTGGGCAATGACCTCGTTGACATTCATATTCGTCTGCGTGCCGCTGCCGGTCTGCCAGACGGCAAGCGGGAAGTTGCCGTCGAGCGAGCCGTCAAGGATCCCGTGGCAGGCGGTCTCGATGGCACCGGCGCGGCGGGCGTCGAGCACGCCGAGCTGCGCATTGGCGCGCGCCGCCGCGAGCTTCACGACCGCGAACGCGCGGATGACCTCCGGCGGGATCTTCTCGGTGCCGATACGGAAATTTTCAAAGCTGCGCTGCGTCTGCGCGCCCCAGTAACGGTCGGCGGGCACACGCACCTCGCCCATCGTATCATGCTCCAGACGGTATTCCATCCTGTAACCTCTTTTCGCAAAAATCTCAGATGCCGCTATTATACGCCCATCTGCCCGCGCACCGCAACCCCGGAAACGCGCAAAAACAGCGCCGTCCGATTGGATGGCGCTGTTTTTTATCAGCCCGCGCGGCGCAGCACCCAGAGACTCTGGATCTGCCCGGCAAGGGTGTCATAGTCCCAGCTCTTGCCTGAATTTGTGGTACTGTTTGGATCGTTGAGCGTGATCCTGTCGCCGTCGTGCCCGGTCAGGACGAGAAAGTGCCCGTCAGACGTGAAGTCGCCGGGGCCGACGACCACGATGATCGGATTGCCGACATCGAGATTGCGGTAGATGCGGTCCTTGTCCAGCGGAATCTGCGTCACGTCGAGGCCGAGCATCTGCCCGCCCTCGGAGATGAGCGCCCACTTGCTGCCGCTGCCGGGCACGTTGAACTGGTGCTGCTCGGCAAACCGGCACATCCAAAGCGGGTCTTTCGTCGTGTCACCGGTGAGGTAGATCGTGACCATGGACAGGCACGTCGGTCCGCAGCCGGCAAGACCGATGATGCTCTCGTTATATTCCCGGTAGCCCCAGCGCTCGTCCCACTGCAGCAGCAGCGGCACGGTCTCCGAACCCGCAAGACCACTGAGGTCGATCGTCGGGGTGAGGTCTTTCTTCTTCGGGTAGTCGCGCACGAAATCGCGTGCGTCCGGGTTGCGGGCGTAGAGCTGCACGAGTGCCTCCGGATAAGCGTCAAGCGAGACGTCGTTTTTCTCGGCATAGGTATCCAGCTCGCGCTGCGCGCGCTCGGCCGTGGTCCTGCCGCTCGTGAGCAGGCCGCGCGCGAACACGCCGAACACGATCAGCGCCAGCAGCACCACGATGACGAGCAGACGCCGGCGGCCACGTTTTCTTGTCTTTCGGGACATGGCGGGTCTCCTTTCCCGTAGGGGATGCTCCTGATTATACACGGTTTGCGGGCCGGAAATCCTGAAAAATTTCTGAATTCTTGCAAAAAAGCAAAGCAGCCGGACGCATTCAGCGTCCGGCCGGGGTGATGGCAAGGATTCAGTTGGCCTGCGTCTGGCGGAATACATCGGTGAAGGTCTGATACGCGCCGTTGTTGCTCATGGGCGTGAGGTACATGAGCCCGTTTTCGAGCGTGCAGCGGAACATCTGCACCGTGCCGTTGTCGAGCGCGAGCGTCAGATTGTCGCCGTTGAGCGCGAACTCAAAGGCCTGCGCCGCACCGTCGGCGCTCGTATAGCTGCCCGTGCCGTCAACGCGGAACATCAGCTCGCGGATCGTGCCGGGTTCCTTGATCTCGGTGGCCGTTTTCTCGCCGGTATCCGTGTCGGGCAGAATCTGGCTGAGGCTGCTGTCGTCCGCCTTCTTATCGGCATCCGTGCGCTCAAACGCCCACGTGCCGGCCAGGATCCTGTTGACCTCGCTGTCACCGGTCTGGATACCGGATCGGATGTCCGTCGTGGCCGTCGGCGTTGCCTCCGGGGCGGGCGTGGCCTGTGCCTCGACGCCGCGGCCGGTGCAGCCGGCGATCAGCAGCGTGCAGAACAGAAAAATCGCAGTGGTGAGAAGCTGAAAACGTTTCATCAGAACAGTCTCCTTTCCGGGGTGCACACGGAGCCGGCCTTGACCGGCACCGCAGCAGTATCGGGCTGCCGCTCGACGACCACAAACATGGCCACCATGAGCAGCGCGTTCGGCATCGGGCAGAACATGCCCGGGTTCGTCATGGAAATGAGCAGCATGGCAAAGTAGGATAGCGCGAAGGCCATCGTCGTGCGGCTGCGCTTGCGCCAGAGCAGGCGCACGCGGTCATAAAACAGCCAGCCGTAGCCGACCACGCCGACAAGGCCCATACTGCCGAGGATCTGCGCAATGAGGTTGTGGTACCAGACGATGCTGCCCTCCACGCCGAGGAAGATCGGCGCATTGTGCATCGAACCGAGACCGCAGCCAAAGAGCGGATTCTTCACGAAATCCAGCAGACCCTGAATAAAAAACGTGTACCGGCTGTCATCCGGGGAGATGAGCGCGCCGTCGACCATGCGCGAGGCGAACAGCCGCGGCACGAGCGCGATCAGCAGCGCGACCGCCGGAATCAGGCTGATGAGCCCAACGCGGCGATAGAACGCGCGGCGCTCGGGATTGCAGTAATATACATAGGCCAGGCACAGCAGCAGCATCGCCGTGCCGAAGATCAGGCCGCTGCGCGAGCCGGTCATGAGCAGCATGAAGTACAAAAACGCGACCGACAGGAAGTGCCGCCGGTCATGCGCGGCAAAGTACGCCGCGGCAGGCAGCGCGATGAGCAGCATCGTGGCGCTGAAGTTGCGATACTTGAAATAGATCGTAGCAAAGTTCTGCAGGAACTCCTGAAGGTTGCGCACATAAAACAGCGCCACCACAAAGCCCGTGAACAGACCACCGGCGTAGAGGATCTGCAGCATGCGCTCGGCAACGTCATAGTCGCGTGTGCGGTCCGCCTCGCTGCGGCACAGCACATAGACCAGCAGCATCACGACACCGAGACCGAGGGAATAGTACAGTGCCGTGGGCGAGAAGTACTCCTCGCGGGAGATAAAACCGAGGCCGCCGAGCAGCGTCGCGACCGACACGGCCACCATGCCGTGCAGGCAACCGCCGTTGCGCGGTGCACGGGCGTAGGCCCCGATGTGCACGAGCAGCGCCGCCGCGGCCAGCAGACCGATCCACCAGAAGCGCAGCAGGCTGTAGAGCTCGTCATAAAACTCCGTGCCCACCATGGCCAGCAGCACGACCGGGAACAGGATGCTCAGCAGATCGTCGCAAAACAGCAGCAGGAAGATCAGCGTGGACATGACGAGAACGCCGCCCACGACCGGCAGTCCGGCCGCCATGAACACCGCGAGCATCAGAAAGCAGACCGGGAAGTACAGCTTGCTGTGCCAGAAGCGGTCCGCCACGCTCTGACAGGCGGAAACGAGTGCCGACGCGCCGCCGACGCGCTCATCGAGAAACGCGCACACACGGTCGAACATCCGCGCGAAGCCATGGCCGCGCCCCGTCTGCTCCGTATTCGATTGGACAAGTTTATCAAAAGCATTCATAAGCATCAAAAATCGTCCGGAAAGCTCCGCCGGGTCCGCCCGGCGCGGGAAGAAAATGATCGTGTAACCGGCTGATACCAGCCTAAATCTTCCCATCTTTCAATCGCGGATGCATTATAGCGCGCCGTCTCCAGGAAGTCAATACTTAAAATAGATTTAACATTTCTGAAATTTTTTCGCATGCATTTTTGATGTATATTACTATATATTCTCTGCGTATTTTGTCGTATTTGCACAACAAAGCCGCAGCTTTCCAAAAACTGCGGCTTCTAACATATCGAATATTTTAAAAATACAGGCCATTAAAATGTTACAGAAAAATGACAAGACTGGCTCATGCCTGCGGAAAATGTCCGGTTTTGCGCAGTGCGCGCACGAGATACATGGCAGCCGCGCCGGTGAACGCCCCGGTGATGACGCTCGCCGCGACGAGCGCGGGCGCATACACCAGAATGGACGGCGTGCCCGTGACCCAGACGGCAACCAGCAGCTGCCCGGCATTGTGCCCGAAGGCTGCCAGCACGCTCACGACCCAGAGCAGCCGCTCCGGAAAGCGGCGGATGGTCAGGCACATGATAAGATAGGCAAACACGCCGCCCGCGATGCTGAAGAGCATCGCCGACACGCCGCCGGTAAACACGCTGCCGAGCACGATACGCACGAGCAGGATCTCCCCCGCCTGCCGCCGGCCGAGCAGGGCCATGGCGATGAGCGTGACGATATTGGCAAGGCCGAGCTTCACGCCCTGGATCGGCACAATGGGCGGGATCTGCGCCTCGGCAACGAAGATCGTCAGCGCGATGGCGGTGAACATGGCCAGGACGGCCAGACGCTTCGTCCCCTTCATGGCGTCCCCTCGATCTGCACCGTCAGGTGGTGCGGCACGCAGACGATCGGGATGGCGGATGTGGTGATCTTCCCCTGCTGGACGCACAGGAGATCCGGGCAGTCGGCATATGTGACAGACACGCCGTCGGACTCGACGTGCACGGTGTTCATGCCCCAGTCGGTCTGCACCTCTATATCATATGGTATGGTCACGGCGCGCAGGTCGATGCGCTGATACACTTCACCGTCGACCCGGATGACGGCCGTCTGCCCCGTCTGGCCATGGCCGCGCAGCAGCAAAAAGGCGCCGCCGCCCAAAATCGCGAGCGCGGCGAACAAAAGGGCCCAAAATTTCGTCTGTTTCATCATACGTTCATTTTAGGATGCCCGGCAGTGGTTGTCAATGGATTTTTGCCGTGGTATAATGGCTTGATTTTTATCGCTTTATTATAAATGTACCGCTCCCCGCGCGGGAGCCTTGGAAAGGAGGCGGACGCCGTGTCTGCCGTAACTGCCTATGCCGCGCAGGCCGCGCACTTCATTCTGCCGGTCATCGCGCTCATCGTGCTCATCCGCTGCATCGCATCCATGTTCTACGGCCGTGCCGAGCCGGAGACGTGGGGCCATCTCGTCACGCCGGACGGCAAGGTCTATCCCCTGCTGCACTGGGAGTGCCTGATCGGCCGCGCCCGCAGCGCGGACATCACGCTGCCCTATGCCGACGTGGCCAACGTCCACGCCGTGCTCATGCGCAACGACGCCGGCGAATGGACCGTCAGCGATCTGAGCCGCAGCGGCGGCGTGTACCTCAACGGCGAACAGATCACGGAGCCGACGCAGGTGTTCAGCGGCGACATTCTCCGCTGCTCGACGCATATGCTCAAATTCGCCGACATGAGCGAGGAGCGCCGCGCCGTGCAGGAGCAGCGCCGCACGATTGCCGGGCGGAAGGTCTCCGCCGGCGGCACGCTGTTTTTCCTGACGGTGTTTCAGCTGCTGCTGGCGCTGGAGTTCGTGTCCTCGGCCGACAGTGCGCATCTGCTGGGCATTCTGATGTCGTTTGCCGCGCTCTCGCTCACGCAGTGGTTCTGCTACGTGCTCATGCGCACGATGGACCGCTCGGGCTTCGAGGTCGAGACGATCGCGTTTTTCCTCTGCACGCTCGGGGTCGAGATCTGCGCGACGAGCACGCCGGACGATCTGACCAAGGAGATCATCCTCATCATCGTGGGCATCGCGCTGTTTTTCCTGCTCGGCTGGTGGCTGCGCGACCTGAGCCATGTCAAGGCGCTGCGCTGGCCGGCGGCCATCATCTCGCTGGCGCTGCTGGCGCTGAATCTGTTCGCCGCGCGCGAGGTGTTCGGCGCGAAAAACTGGCTGACGATCGCGGGCTTCTCCCTGCAGCCGTCGGAGCTCATCAAGGTCGCGTTCATCTACGTCGGCGCGACGTCGCTCAACCGCATGTTCCGCAGCAAGAGCATCCTGCTCTTCATCGCTTTTTCCGCCATCTGCGTGGGCGGGCTCGCCCTGATGGGCGACTTCGGCTCCGCGCTCATCTTCTTTGCGACCTTCCTCGTCATCGCCTTCATGCGCTCGGGCAGCATCGCGACCGTGCTGCTGGCCGTGACGTCCGCCGCCATGGCGGGCACACTGGTGCTGAGCATCAAGCCGCACGTGGCACAGCGCTTTGCTACCTGGGGCCACGTGTGGGAGGACGTCTCCGGCGCGGGCTTCCAGCAGACGCGCGCGCTGAGCGCGGCCGCCTCCGGCGGCCTGTTCGGCCAGGGCGCGGGTTGCGGCTGGCTGAAAAACATTTTTGCCGCCAACACCGACATGGTGTTCGGCATGCTGTGCGAGGAGCTCGGCCTGATCGTGGCGCTGTGCGCGATGCTGGCCATCATCGCGCTGGCCATCTTCACCGTCAAAAAACGCGGCTCAGGGCCGCTCGTCGTACTACGTCATCGCCGGCTGCGCCACTGTGACGCTCATGCTCGTGCAGATGTCGCTCAACGTGTTCGGCGTGCTCGACATCCTGCCGTTCACGGGCGTGACGTTCCCGTTCGTGTCCAAGGGCGGGTCGAGCATGCTCTCGTGCTGGATGCTGCTGGCCTACATCAAGGCGGCCGACACCCGGCGCGGCGCGAGCTTCGTGGTGCGGCTGCCATCGCGTAAAAACAAGGAGGCGCAGGCATGAATAAAGTCAAACGCCGCGCCATGAGCGCGCTGCTCGTCGCCGTGCTGGTGCTCGGCGGCATCGGCGTGTACATCGTGCGCTACATCGAACACGGTGCCGAGTGGGCGACCTTCGCCGCCAACAGCAGTGTCTACACCAGCGGCGTGCTCAGCACCGGCACGCTCACCGACCGCAGCGGCGTCGTGCTCGCGACGGCAAACGGCGGCTCGCGCAGCTATGCCGACGACGCCGCCGTGCGCACGGCCTGCTATCAGGCCGTCGGCGACTACACCGGCAACGTCGGCACCGGCGCGCTCAAGGCATTTTCCAAGCAGCTCTCGGGCTATAACCCCATCACCGGCACTTACGCGACCGATGGGCACACCGTCGCGCTCACGCTCGATTCGAGCCTGTGCGTCACGGCCTATGAAGCGCTTGCCGGACGCAAGGGCGCCGTGCTCGTGAGCAATTACAAGACAGGCGAGGTGCTGTGCATGGTCTCCGGACCGAGCATCGACCCGGCCGTTGACGGCGACGTGCCGGACGGCGCGTACATCAACCGCTGCATCAACGGCTCGTTCACGCCGGGCTCCATCTTCAAGCTCATCACCTCCGCCGCCGCGATCGAGAACATCAAGGACATCGGCAGCCGCCGCTTCTCCTGCGCGGGCAGTCTGGACGTCAACGGCGTGAGCGTCAAGTGCACGGGCGTGCACGGCAGCCAGACGTTTGAGGACGCACTGGCCAACTCCTGCAACTGTGCATTCGCGCAGATCTCACTCGAGCTCGGAGCCGACACCATCGAGAGCTACGCCAAGAAGCTCGGCTTCCTCGATTCCCAGTCGCTGAGCGGCATCCCGACGCTCGCCGGCAGCTTCACGAAGGGCGCGTCCGGCAGCGCGAACCTCGCCTGGTCGGGCATCGGCCAGTACGAGGACCTCATCTGCCCGTACTCCATGCTGCGCTACGTCTCGGCCATCGCCAACGGCGGCAGCGTCGTAGAGCCGTCGCTGCTGCTCGACACGCCCAGCGGCTCGACCACGAACCTGCTGAGCGGCACGACCGCCAACAAGCTGCGCGACATGATGAACTACAACGTCTCGGCCCACTACGGCACGAACCGCTTCCCGGGCCTGAATCTCTGCGCCAAGACCGGCACCGCCGAGGTGGGCGACGGCACGTCGCACGCCTGGTTCACGGGCTTCCTGCTCGACGATGCGCACCCGTACGCCTTCGTCGTGCTGGTGGAAAAACGCCGGCGGCGGTCTGACGAACGCGGGCGCCGTGGCCAACACCGTGCTGCAGGCGGCCGTGAACAAGTAATTTAGGAGTCACACATGATCGATCTATCCGTCCGCGGGCTCGTTAAGGGCTTTGAGCAGGGCAACGATATATTAAAAGGTATCACATTCGACGTCAACGCCGGTGAGCGCGTGGGCATCCTCGGGCGCAACGGCTGCGGCAAGACGACGTTTTTCCGCATCCTCTCGGGCGAACTGCAACCGGATGCCGGTACCGTGTCCATCGCCTCCGGGCGGCGGCTGGGGCTGATCTCGCAGATCCCGGTCTACCCCGACGGCTGGACGACGGAGGACGTGCTGCGCGAGGCGCACCGGCGGCTCTACGACATGGAAGCGCGCATGAACGAGCTCACCGCGCGCATGGCGACGGACGACTCCCCCGCCCTGCTCGCGGAGTACGACCGACTGTCGGAAAACTTCCGCCGCCTCGGCGGGTACGACATGGAGCACGAGCGCAACCGCGTGGCCAACGGTCTGGACATCCCGGCCGCGATGCGCGCGCAGCCGTTTGACAGTCTCTCCGGCGGGGAGAAAACGCGCGTGAACCTCGCGCGGCTCATCCTCGAGGACACGGACATTCTCCTGCTCGACGAACCGACCAACCACCTCGACCTGCGCGCGACCGAGTGGCTGGAGGCATATCTGCTGCATTTTCGCGGCACGGTGCTCGTCATCAGCCACGACCGGTATTTCCTCGACAGCGTGTGCAGCGCTCGATCGACTTCACGTCCGGGCAGGCGGAGTTTTACAGCGGAAACTACAGCTTTTACGTCGTTGAGCGGCAGCGCCGCTTTGACGAGCAGCTCAAAAAATACGAAAAGGATCAGGCCAAGCTCCAGCAGCTCACGGAGGCGGCGGCAAAGCTGCACCTCTGGGCCTTCATGGGCAACGACAAACTGCACAAGCGCGCGTTTTCCATCGAAAAGCGCATGGAAAAGCTCGAAACGACCGAGCGGCCGACCGAGGCGCGCAAGCTCAACGTGCACTTCACGGCGCAGGAATTTCGCGGTGACGACGTGCTGACCATGTCGGGCCTGAGCAAGCACTACGGCGAGCGGGCACTCTTTCACGACCTCGACCTGACCGTGACCGGCGGCGAGCGCATCGCCCTCATCGGCGACAACGGTGCCGGCAAGACGACATTTTTAAAGCTCGTCATGAACGAGGAGACGCCGGATACCGGCTGGGTGCAGCGCGGGCCCTCCGTGCGCACGGCGTACCTGCCGCAGATCGTCCGCTTCGCCGTGCCGGAGCGCTCCATGCTCGACACGATGCTCTACGAGTGCAAGTGCACGCCGCAGGAGGCACGCGACCAGCTCGGCGCCTACGGATTTTGCGGCGAGGACGTGCTCAAGCCCGTGTCGGCGCTCTCGGGCGGCGAGCTGTCCCGGCTGCGGCTGTGCATGCTCATGCGCCGGGAGATCAACTTCCTCATCCTCGACGAGCCGACGAACCACCTCGACATTGCCAGCCGCGAGTGGATCGAGGACGCACTGAGCGACTATACGCAGGCGCTGCTGTTCGTGTCGCACGACCGGTACTTCATCGAGAAATTTGCCACCCGCATCTGGCTGCTCGAAAACGGCACGATCACGGACTACCGCGGGACCTATGAGCAATTCCGTGAATACCGCGCGCGCCAGACCGCCCTGCAGCAGACGGCCAAGGCCGTCGAGCGCAAAAAGGAGCCGAAGCCGAAGCCGAAACGCGCCCCGAACACCGCGCGCCAACGCGAGCGCACGGAGCGCGAGATCGAAAAGCTGGAGGGGCAGCTCGCGGCGCTCGACGCCGAGAGCGAGGCCAATGCAACGGACTATCAGAAGCTCATGGAGCTCGACGCGCAGAAGCAGACGCTCAATGCGCAGCTCGAGGCGCTCTACGAGGCGTGGGAGGCGCTGTGCGAATGAAACACAAAGCATCCTGGATCCTCGCCATCGTGCTCGTCATCGCGGGCTGCGTGCTGCGCTTTGCGATGCCGGGGCACGACTTTCTGGGCTACACACTCTGGGGGATCGCCGTGCTGGTGCTTCTGTGGGCGCGGCTGCACCACGTGGGGCGCACTGTGCTGAGCGTGCTCGTGTGCGCGGGGCTGATCGTGTTCGCGGTCTTTGAGATCCCCGTCGTGCGCGACGCGCGCACGGACACGGGCGCGCACCCGAACGCGATCATCGTGCTCGGCGCGGGCGTCAACGGCAGCACACCGTCGCTGTCAATGTGCAACCGGCTCGACGCTGCGCTGGACTATCTGGGCGCGAACCCGGACGCGCTGGCCGTCGTCTCCGGCGGTCAGGGCGAGGGTGAGGACATCACGGAGGCCGAGGCCATGGCCGACTATCTGACGGCGCACGGCATCGACAGCGCGCGCATCGTGCAGGAGGATCAGTCGCGCACCACACGCGAGAATCTGGAAAATTCGTTCGCCATCCTCCGCGCGCGGGGGTACGACCCGGCGGACGCTGTCGGCATCGTGACGAGCGAATACCACCTCTGCCGCGCCAAGCGCATGGCGCGGGCACTGGGGGCAGAGCCCGTCGGCATCGCCGCCGAGACCACTCTGCCGTCCATGCGCATCAATTACTTCATCCGGGAGGCCTTTGCCGCCGCGTACATGCAGCTGGCCGGCACCCTGTACTGAGAGGAGCCCTATGGAAAAAGTCAACGTATACGACTGGGACAAGACCATCTTCCCCGTGGACAGCACGGTGGCGTTCGTGCGCTGGTGCCTGCGGCGGCACCCCGGCGTAATCTGGCCGCTGCTGGGCGCGCTCGTCCTGCTGCCGGTCTACCTGCTCGGCAAGGTGAGCAAGACCGCCTTCAAGGAGCGGATGTATGGCTTTCTGCGCCGTGTACCCGATGTAGACGCAGAGCTGGAGGCGTTCTGGGCGAAAAATTTCGACCGCGTGAACCCGTGGTACCTCGCACAGCAGCGCCCGGACGACATCATCATCTCCGCATCGCCGGAGTTTCTCGTGCGCATCCCGGCGCAGAAGCTGGGTGTGCGGCTGCTGGCCTCGCGCGTGGATAAGCACACCGGAAAGACCGACGGGGAAAACTGCCACGGCGCGGAAAAGGTCCGCCGTCTGCACGAGACCTACCCCGACGTAGAGATCGCGGAGTTTTACTCCGACTCCCGCAGCGACAGCCCGCTCGCGGAGCTGGCCGAGCACGCCTACCTCGTGCACGGGCAGGAACGCACGCCCTGGTGAGGGCGGGCAGAAAGGAGAACACTTATGTATTCCGCATCCGACTACCGCAGCATGGCGCGCCGCGCGCTGAAAAACTACTGGTGGCTCGCCGTGGGCGTGACGCTGCTGGCAAGCATCCTCGGCGGGACGAGCAGCGGCTTCACCCCGTCGTTCAGCCTCACGGTCAACGGGGACGACCTGACGCAGTATTATCCCGGGCCCTGCGCCACGCGCTGCGCGTATTTCTCCCCGTTTCCGGGATCATCTCGCTTGCGCAGTTCGTCATCGGCGGCAGCGTCTCCATCGGCCACAACCGCTTCTGCCTGAAGCTGGTCGACGGCGAGGAAGCCCGGTTTGAGGACCTGTTTTCCGGCTTTGACATCTTCGGCAACGCCTTCGTGCTCAACCTGCTCATCACACTCAAGGTGCTCGCATGGTCGCTGCTGTTTGTCATCCCCGGCATCGTCGCCGCCTACCGCTACTCCATGGCGACGTACATCCTGGCCGAAAATCCGAACATGCAGGCCACGGAGGCCATTGAGCGCTCCAAGGCGCTCATGGACGGACGCAAGGGCGACCTGTTCTGCCTCGATCTGAGCTTCATCGGCTGGGCACTGCTGGCCGTGCTGACTGCCGGCATCGGCAATCTCTGGCTCGTGCCGTATATGACCGTGTCGCGCGCCGCGTTCTACCGCAGCCTGCCGCGCAGCATGGGCGACCAGGCCCCCAACGGCTGGCAGCCGAACCCCGGCCCGCAGCCGGGCGGCGACTGGTACAGCCAGAACTGAACACGAGTGCAAAAGCAGCCCCGCAGCGGAACTACATTCCCGCCGCAGGGCTGTTTCTTATACAAGGATTTACAATTTCCCTGTTTCCGGTTACACTCGAACCATAGATCTGTTTCGGACAACATCTTTGGGAAGGGAGAAAACACGATATGTGGAGAAAACTAAGCTGCCTGCTTCTGTGCATCGCCATGCTGGCAGGACTCGCCGGGTGCGGCAAAGCCGCCTCCGACACCGGAAAATCCGAGGGAAAAACCGTGGACAAAGTGACAAGCACCGACAACGCAGCGGCCGCCGACACGGCGGCGCAGAACAAGGCATACGGCGCCGCGCTGTGGGACATTTACCTGTACGGCATCCTCCCGGACAACTCCAAGCTGGACTATAGCAGCACACAGCAGGCGGAAGAAAACACATTTGCCATCTATGACGTAGATCACGACGGCCGCGAGGAGCTGATCGTTCAGTGGAGCGCGCACGCTGCGATGGCCAGCCAGATGTGCCTCATTTACGGCTACGACAACGGAAAGCTCCATGAAGAGCTGTCCGAATTTGTTGACACGCGCTTTTACAGCAACGGCGCCGTGGAAGCAAGCTGGTCGCACAATCAGGGCCTGGGCGGCCGCATCTGGCCGTACAACGTCTACACCTATGACGCCAAGGCCGACAGCTACCGTCACTTCGGCGCCGTGGACGGCTGGGACAAGAGTTATATGAGCACATATTACGGCGGCGGTGAACCCTTCCCCGACGATCTGGATCAGGACGGGGACGGCCTCATCTACTTCCTCTACTCCGGCGAAGAGATCCCCACCTTCGGCGACGAGGCCAAAGCGCAGAGAGTGGACGGACGGGAATACGAAGCCTGGCGGCAGTCGTACCTCAACGGTGCAGCGGAGATCACCCTGCCCACGAAGTACATCACGCCGGACAACATCACGCCCTCGGCTGCCCGATGCCCTGAAGCGCGCCGGTATACCACGGGCTTCCATAAGCGAACCCCCTCCGCAGGTCGTATTCCTGCGGAGGGGGTGTTTTTTTCGGCCGTCAGACAAAATAGCCCGCATCCTCCCGCACCGGGCAGGACGCGAAAAGCTGGCGCACCGCGCTCTCATACTCTGCAAGGTCCTGCGCCTTGCGGATACGGCGCAACGGCCGCTCGGCGTCGGCAAAGCTGCAGCCGAGATAGCGCCACGCCTCCTTCATGCGAAACAGCAGCGCGCGCCGGTCGGGGATGCGCGCGCGCGTGGCGGCGTAAAGCCGGTCGTGAAACGTCTGAAACTGTGCCGTCGTCGGCACGGCGCCGGTGCGCAGCTGGCCGATGAGGCCGGGATTGGCAGCCAGCCCGCGGCCGAGCATGACGCGCTCCACGGTCGGAAACCGCGCCTGAAACGCGCGCACGGCCGGGGCGTCAAACAGGTCGCCGTTGTAGCACACGGGAGCGCGGCTGTGCGCGAGCGCGTAGGCGAACCTGTCAAGATCCGGGTGCCCGTGGTACTGGTCGGCCTGCACGCGCGGGTGCACGATCAGCTCGCAGATCGGGTAGTCGTTATACAGCTCCAGCAGCGCGGGAAACGTCTCCGCTGTCGCCTTGCCGAGCCGCGTCTTGACCGACACCGGCAGCGGGCAGGCTGCAAACACGGCGTCGAAAAACCGCCGCAGCAGATCCGGCTCCGTGAGCAGGCCCGCGCCCTTTTTCTTCGCCGTGACGGTGTTTGACGGGCAGCCGAGGTTAAAATTCACCTCGTCGTAGCCCATGTCGGCGAGCCGCCCCGCCATCCAGAGAAAATCTTCCGCGCAGTGGCCCATGAGCTGCGGCACGACGTGGATGCCCGCGTTGTGCGCGGGCTCGATCTCGCGCAGCTCGCGCGGGGAAAACGTGCGGTTTGCCGTCGGTGAGAGAAAGGGCGTATAGTAGCTGTCCGCCGCGGGGAACGTCTGCCGCTGCGCCTGCCGGAACAGGTCACCGGTCACGCCCTCCATCGGCGCGCAGAGATACTGCATGGTCATCACCTCATTATCCGGCCCATGATAGCGGAAAATCCACCCCGCGTCAAGCTTTACAAACCCGCCGCCGTCAGGTATGATAAAAGATACACGCATCCGAAGGAGTGGTTTCATGGAATATCGAAGCGATCTGGAGATCGCCCAGAGCTGCACGATGCAGCCGATCTGTGACATTGCACGCACCGTCGGCATCGACGATGCTGATATAGAGCCGTATGGCCGCTATAAGGCGAAGGTGGCGCTGTCCGTGCTCGAGCAGCCGCCGCGTGGAAAGGGAAAGTTGGTTCTCGTCACGGCCATCACGCCCACGCCCGCCGGCGAGGGCAAGACGACCACGACCATCGGCCTGGCCGACGCGCTGCGCCGCATCGGGAAGGACGCGGCCGTCGCGCTGCGCGAGCCGTCGCTCGGCCCGGTATTCGGACGCAAGGGCGGCGCGACCGGCGGCGGCTACGCGCAGATCGTGCCGATGGAGGACATCGACCTGCACTTCACCGGCGACTTTCACGCTATCGGCGCGGCGAACAATCTGCTCGCCGCCATGCTCGACAACCATATCCAGCAGGGCAACGCCCTCGGCATCGACCCGCGGCGCATCACGTGGCGGCGCTGCGTGGACATAAACGACCGGCAGCTGCGCTGCATCGTCGACGGGCTCGGCGGCAGGGCCAACGGCGTGCCGCGCGAGGACGGATTTGACATCACGGTCGCCAGCGAGATCATGGCCGTGCTCTGCCTGGCCGAGTCGATGGCCGACCTGAAGGCGCGGCTGGGCCGCATCATTGTGGGCTACACGTATGACGGCCGCCCCGTCACGGCGCGCGATCTCAAGGCCGTGGGCGCGATGGCGGCGCTGCTGCGCGACGCGCTCAAGCCCAATCTCGTGCAGACGCTCGAGGGCACGCCGGCGTTCGTACACGGCGGGCCGTTTGCGAACATCGCGCACGGCTGCAACAGCGTGCTTGCCACGCGCATGGCCATGCACCGCTGCGACTACACCGTGACGGAGGCCGGCTTCGGCGCCGATCTCGGCGCGGAGAAGTTCCTGGATATCAAGTGCCGGCTCGCCGGACTGCGGCCGGACGCCGCCGTCGTGGTGGCGACGGTGCGCGCGCTGAAAATGCACGGCGGTCTGGCGCTGAACGAGCTCGGCACGGAGGATCTCGACGCGCTGCGCCGCGGCGTGCCGAACCTGCTGCACCACGTGCGCTGCATCCGCGACACGTTCGGTCTGCCGTGCGTTGTGGCCATCAATCGCTTCCCCACCGACACCGACCGCGAGATCGCGCTGCTGACGGAGCTGTGCGGGCAGTTGGGTGTCCGCGTCGTGCTGTCCACCGTCTGGGCCGACGGCGGCCGCGGCGGCGAGGCGCTCGCGCGCGAGGTCGTGCGCCTGTGCGAGAGCGAAAACCACTTCCGCTTTGCCTATGAGCTCGACGCGCCGGTCGAGGAAAAGATCGACGCCGTCGTGCGCCGGGTCTACGGCGGAGCGGACGCGGAGATCCTGCCCGCCGCGCGCAAACAGCTCCGCGAGCTGGAGGCGCTCGGCTTCGGCGGCCTGCCGGTGTGCATCGCCAAGACGCAGGCGAGCCTGTCGGACGACCCGGCGCTGCTCGGCGCGCCCGAGGGCTTCACCGTGACCGTGCGCAGCGTGACCGTGTCCGCCGGGGCGGGCTTTCTCGTCGCGCTCACGGGCAGCGTGCTCACGATGCCCGGTCTGCCGAAAGTCCCGGCCGCCGAGAATATCGACGTCGACGACGACGGCCGCATCACCGGCCTGTTTTGAGCGTTTGCGCCCGCACATGGTTTCATGTGCGGGCGTTTTTCTGCGCATCGCTAGAAGTTATGTAAACCAAATGGCGCATACCGCGCCGCGCCCCCTCATAGGATGAAGGCAGAAAGCCGGAGGTGGTGCAATGTACAAAGTGCGGCAAGCCGTCAGAAAACACCGGAAACTGCTGAGCGTGTGCGCGATGGTGCTGGCCATCGCGCTTATGTTCTGGGCGGTCAACAGCCCCGCGATCGTGGGCGTGAGCGCGGCCAAGCGCGTGCTGCCCATCTACTGCGTGCAGCGCGACGACCGTGTCGTGAGCCTGTCGTTCGACGCAGCCTGGGGCAACGAGGATACGCAGATGCTCATCGACATCCTCAACAAGTACAACGTCCACGCGACGTTCTTCGTCGTGGGCGAATGGGTGGACAAATATCCGGAGTCGGTCAAGGCGCTCGCGGATGCGGGCAACGAGGTCATGAACCACTCGTCCACGCACCCGCACATGGCGCAGCTAAGCGCCGAGCAGATCCAGACGGAGGTCAACACCTGCGCCGATAAGATCGAAGCCGTCACCGGTACGCGGCCGACGCTGTTTCGCTGCCCCTACGGGGAGTACAACGACACGGTCGTGAGCACCATCAACGGTCTGGGCATGCATGTCATCCAGTGGGACGTGGATTCCCTCGACTGGAAGGGGCTGAGCAGCGACGAGATCACATCGCGCGTGCTCACGCGCGTGCAGCCGGGCAGCATCGTGCTGTTCCACAACGCGGCCGAGCACACGCCGGAGGCGCTGGCCGGCATCATTGAGGCGCTCATCGCCGACGGGTATTCCATCATCCCGATCTCGCAGATGATCCTCCCCGGTGACACGAGCATCGACCCCAACGGCCGCCAGTGTCCGGCGACCGTGGGCGAGGGTGCATGAGCAGAAAGCGAAAGCGGGGCCTCGCCCCGCTTTCGTTGCATTTTGCGCGCAAAAACGCTATAATGGAGAAAAAATCACCGCCCGCCGGGCGGTTCAGGAGTAAACATCTATGGAAAATTTCCAGAAAATTGCCGTGCTCATCGACGCCGACAACACGCAGCTGTCCAAGCTGGAGGCCGTGCTGCACGAGGTATCGACCTACGGCCGCATCGTCGTGAAAAAGGCCTACGGTAACTGGCGCAAGGACTCGCTGAAAAACTGGGAGCCGGAGCTCAAGCGCCTCGCCATCCGCGCCGAGCAGCAGTTTGACTACGTCACCGGCAAAAACACGACCGACATCGCCATGGTCATCGGGGCCATGGATCTGCTGCACAATAATATGTACGACGCGCTCGTGCTCGTGTCGAGCGACAGCGACTTCACGCCGCTGGCCATCCGTCTGCGCGAGTCGGGCCTGTATATCATCGGCGCCGGCGTGACGACGACGCCGGAGTCATTCAAAAACGCGTGCGACGACTTCATCCTCATCGACTACCTGTCCAAGGCAGACGAAAAGCCCGCCGCCGTCGAGCACGCCGCGGAGCCCGCGGCCAAAAAAGCCCGCCCGCAAGACGAAAAAGGCCACACGCAGCACGAAGAAGTCCGCGGCCGAGTCTGCCCCGGCCACCGAACCCGAACCGGAACCGACGCCCGAACCCGAACCGGAGCCGGAGCCGAAAAAGCCCGACATCCGCGAGATCCACAACCTGCTGCACATTGCGTCCGAGAAGTATCAGGACGCCGACGGCTTTGTCAACGTCAGCTCCTCGGGGCTGTACATCAAGCGCGTCAAGCCCGATTTCAACGTGCGCGCCTACGGTTACAGCAAGCTGCCGGAGCTGCTGGCCGCCTTCCCGAACAAGTACCAGATCAAGCGATATGAGGGCAAGGGCGGCGCGACGATCATCGCCTATAAATGCCTGTAATATCAAGCATTTGAAAGTCTGATAAGAACCCGCTCAGATTTGCAAAAAGCCCTTGACTTTTACCACCGAGCGCGCTAAAATTCCTCTCCTGTTGGGGAAGGACACCACCGCGAAGCAGCCCTCTTTCTTCCATGCCTCTGCGTCGGCACCCCCCTCAAATTTCAAGAAAGAAGGTTTTTCCCATGACTGCTCAAATCCTTGCAGCTGTCATCTTCGTCGGCATGTTCGCGCTCATCATCATGGACAAATTTGAGCGCCAGTATGTCACGCTTGGCAGTGCGGCCCTCGTGCTCGTGGTCGTGTTCGGCATCTGCATGCACAGCTGGGACGCGATCAAAAACGCCCTGAACCTCGGCGCCATCTTCCGCGCCGACTTCTGGTACGGCGCCTCGGAGAGCGCAAGCTCCGGCGTCAACTGGTCGACCATCTTCTTCATCACCGGTATGATGATCATGGTCGAGGGCCTCGGCAAATCCGGCTTCTTCCGTTGGCTGTGCCTGTCGCTGGCCAAAGCCACGCACTATCATGTCGTGCCGCTGCTGGTGTGCTTCATGGCCATGGCCGCGTTTCTGGCCATGTTCATCGACAGCATTACGGTCATCCTGTTTCTGGCGACCGTTACGCTGGAGCTGGCGCAGATCCTGTGCTTTGACCCCGTCCCGATGATCCTGTCGGAGGTCTTTTGCGCGAACCTCGGCGGCGCTGCCACCATGTGCGGCGATCCCCCCAACATCATCATCGGCACGGCGCTCGGCTATACGTTTACGGACTTCATCCAGAACACCGGCGTGATCGTCGGGATCTGCTTTGTGTTCGTGCTGCTGTTTTTCTGGCTGTGCTTCCGCAAGCCGCTCAAGGCGAGCGAGGCCGCCCGTCCGGCCGACGCTGTCTGCCCCGCCCCTGCGACCGCCATCGCCGACCGCAAGGCGTTCATTGCGGATGTGATCGTGTTTCTCATCGCGGTCGCGCTGCTTGTGACACACGCGCAGACCAGGCTGACCGTCGCGTGCATCGGCGTGATCGTCGCAGCGCTGACGCTGCTCGTGACCGTGTGCACCAACGGCAGCACCGGCGTGAAGGAAGTGCTGCGCGGCGTGGACTACAAGACGCTGCTGTTTTTCATCGGCCTGTTCATCTCCGTCGCAGGTCTGGAGCAGACCGGTGTGCTCAAGCTCATCGCGCAGTTCATCTCGAGCATCAGCGGCGGCAGCATCAAGGCCGTCATCGTCATCATCCTGCTGCTCTCGGCCGTGTGCAGTGCGCTGATCGATAACATCCCGTTCGCGGCCACCATGGTACCGGTCATTCAGTCCATCGCGGCAACGCAGGGCATGGATCTGCGCGTGATCGCCTGGGCACTCTCGCTCGGCACCGACCTCGGCGGCAACGCCACGCCCATCGGCGCGTCGGCCAACGTCGTGGCCACATCCGTGTCGGCCAAGAGCGGCCACCCCATCACCTGGGGCAAATACTGCAAATACTGCGTTCCGGCCACACTGCTGGTCATTGCGGTCTCGCTGGGATGCCTGTTTCTGAGATACCTGTGATCCTACTTTGAGAAAGGCGGTAACGCATCATGAAGCAAATCATCGTGACCGTCGGCCGTGAACACGGCAGCGGCGGCAAGTACATTGCCGAACAGATCGCCAAACAGCTCGGCATCGCGTTTTATGATAAGGAGCTGCTGCTGGCCAGTGTCTTCAACGCCGAGGACGCCGCGCGCTATGACGAGAAGCCGGTGCACCTGCTGTGGTCGCGCCGCATCGGCGAGAACTTCAACGCGCCGGAGGATGCGCTCGCACACGAGACGTTCGAGCACATTCAGGAGCTTGCCGACAGCGGCGAGTCGTTCGTCGTGCTCGGCCGGTGCTCGGATTATCTGCTGCGCGCCAACCCGAACGCCGTGCACCTGTTCATCGCCGGAAAGCCCGACGTGAAGCGCCGGCGGCTCATGGAGGAAAAATCCCTCACGGCCGATCAGGCGGCGCAGGAAATGCGCCGTGTCGACCGCGACCGCAAGGCCTACCACAACTACTACTGCGACACGAAGTGGGGCGATGCGCGCGGGTATGACCTCGTTGTCAACAGCGGCAAGCTCGGCATCGAGAAGACTGTCGACACGCTCGTGGCCTACGTGCGTGCCTACCAGGCGCAGAACGAAGAATAAGCATGAAAATGCCCCGGATGCATTGGCATCCGGGGCATTTTTCGTCTCGCTCAGCCTTGCGTGCCGGCGCCCACCGGTGCCTTTCGGGCACTGCGGCGGCGGATGATCTCCCACAGGAGGTTTACCATGGCCCAGCCGATGCCGGTCGCCAGCGCGACGGCGCGCATGCCCATACTGTCGATCCACAGCCAGGAGAGCACCACGCGCAGCGCGATGTGGCTCGCCGCACCGATAAACGGGATCGTCACGCGGCCGAGCCCGTCAAAATATCCGGCAAACGTGTTGCCCGTAAAGCAGAAAATATAAAACAGCGAAATAAGCTGCATATATTCCCGGCCGCTTTCAAAGGCCGGGCCGCTGTATGCGCCCAGCATGAAGCCGACCGTCGCGCCGGCCGTCAGATACATCACCAGTCCGGACAGCAGACCCATCGCCAGCATCAGTACGAGACTGCTGCGGAATGTTTTCTGCACGCGCTCCGGCTTGCCGGCACCGAGATTCTGCGCCACGAGCACCGATGTCGCCGCCGCGCCGCTGTCGCCGAACGAATTGGCAAAGCCCTCGATGCGGGTCGTGGCCGTATAGGCAGAGATCATGTCCGTGCCGCCGGTATTGACCGCCCCCTGCACGAGGAGCTTGCCGATGTAAAGGCTCGACTGGTGCAAACCGGTGACAAAGCTGTAGCGCGCCGTGCGGCGCAGCAGCGGCGCGTCCATGCGGCAGTCGCTGCGGGCAAACAGCAGCTGCGGCGTGACCCGGCGCAGGTAGAGCATGCAGATCACGGCCGAAACGGCCTGCGAGGCCACTGTCGCCCACGCGGCACCGGCAATGCCCCAGCCAAAGTGCGCGATGAACAGCACATCCAGCCCGACATTCGCCGTCACGGCGACCGCCAGCGCCATGAGCGCCGCCGTCGCGCGGCCGATGGCGCGCAGCAGCGCACCGTAGAGATTATAGACAAACGCCGCCGGCAGACTGATAAGAATGACGGTGAGATACGCCGTCACATAGCCCGTGAGCTCCTGCGGCGTCTGGATGACGCGCAGCAGCAGCGGCAGGCACAAAAATCCGATGGCACTGCACGCGAGCGTGCACAGCAGCCCGAACACCAGCGACAGAAAGTGCTCGCGCCGGAACGTCTCCAGATCGTTTGCGCCAAACAGCTGCGCAAAGATCACGGACACACCGGTGCATGCGCCGGTGATCATGAACAAAAACAGATTCATCACCGACCCCGCAATGCCGACAGCCGCAAACTCCAGCCCGCCCGCACAACGGCCGAGAATGAACGCATCGACCGCATTGTACAGCTGCTGAAGAATGTTGCCGAGGATCAGCGGCGCGGCCAGACGCAGCATATGCTGCGGTATGCTGCCGGCCGTCAGGTCATGGGTCCGGGTCTTCATCCGCAATTCCTCCCGAAAATGTCTTGACGAAACGATACCACGGTTATATCATTGCGTAAAGAGACAATGTTTCAACGGTTCCTTGCGAATCCCGCAAGGACGGAGGCAGCTTATGGACACGGAAAAATGCCGCGCACTGCTGGCCGTGCTCGAGGCCGGGAGCCTCTCGGCGGCGGCGGAAAAACTGGACTACACTCCCTCCGGCCTGAGCCGGATGATGGCGGCGCTTGAGCAGGAGCTGGGCTTCCCGCTGCTGAGCCGCTCGCACAACGGCGTGCAGCCGACGCGTGCCTGCCGGACGCTGCTGCCGACGCTGCGGGAACTGACGCACTGGAGCGCCCTGCTCGAGGCACAGGCAGCCGATATCCGCGGCGTCGAGACCGGCACCATCGCCGTCGGCTGCGTGTACGGGGCATACTACGGCTGGCTCAGCCGCTGCATCGCCCGCTTCTGCGAAGTCTACCCCGGCATCGAGGTGCAGGTCCTGCAGGGCAACAGCAGCCAGCTCACGCGCGCCGTGAGCGAGCACACGGCCGACTTTTGCATCACGAGCTTCCGCGAGGGCGACTTTGACTGGATCCCGCTGTACGCCGACCCCATGGTCGCGTGGCTGCCGCCGGAGCATCCGCTGGCCGGGGGCAGGACGTTCCCGCTCGCGGCGTTTGCGACCGAGCCGACCATCGCGACCTATATGCACCAGGACACAGACAACGCGCGCGTGTTCGCCCGCGCGGGCATCACGCCGAATGTCCGCTACACGTCCGTGGACAGCCGCGCCACCTTTGCCATGGTGCAGGCCGGTCTCGGCGTGAGTCTGAACAATCAACTCATCACCCGCGGCTGGGACACGACCGGCATCGTGATCCTCCCAGTCGATCCGCCGCAATATGCCGAGATCGGCATCGCCGCTCCCGCGCCGGAGGAGCTGTCCCCGGCGGCGAAGCGGTTTCTCGCCTTCGCCCGGCAGACACTGCGCACGGATCCCGGGCCGCGGAACTTGGAAAGGAGCAAGCATGAAAGTATCCGAACTCCCCCTACCGGCGCGTAACGCGCGAGGAAATGACCGAAGGGCTGCAGCGCGTGATCGAGCGCGTGCGCGCCGCGCAGAGTGTTGAGGAGATCCTCGCCGCGCGGGCGGAATATCTCTCGCTCACGACGGAGTACGCCACGGCGCAGTCGCTGTCATACATGCGCTACACGATCAACACCGTGGACCCGTTTTATCTGGCGGAAAAGGACTACTACGACGAGATCGGCCCGGAGGTCGAAAATCTCGCGCTGCAGTACACCTCCGCCGTGCTCGACAGTCCGTTCCGGGAAGAACTCGAGACGGTGCTCTCGCCGATCCTGCTGCGCAGCATGGAGCTGCAGCGGCGGAGCATGTCGCCGGAGATCATCGACGACATGGTCGAGGAGAACAAGCTCGTCAGCGAATACGCCCAGCTCATGGCGGGCATGCTCTTCCCCTTCCGGGGCGAGCAGCTGCCGCGGCCGATGCTGATGAAATACGCCCGCAGCGCCGACCGCGCCACGCGCAGGGAATGCTACGAAGCGCTCGGCACGACGCTGGAAGCGCACAGCGCGCAGCTGGACGATCTTTTTGACCGGCTCGTGCACGTGCGCGACCGGATGGCCAAAAAAATGGGCTATCAAAACTTCATCGAGCTCGGCTACTGCCGCATGGAGCGCATGTGCTACGACGTGCAGGCCGTGCAGACCTTCCGCGAGAACATCGTGCGCGACATCGTGCCGGTCGTGTCCCGGCTGCGGCTGGAAAACGCGAAACGGCTCGGCATCGACACGTTCCGGCTCTACGACAACGAATTTTTCACCCCCGGCGGCGACCCGACGCCCTGCGGCAAGGACGACCTGTTCAACGCTGCGCAGAAGATGTACGACGCCATGGGCGACGTGCCGGGCGCGTTTTTCCGCATGATGTGCGAAAACGAGGCCTTCGACGTCGAGTCCCGCCCGAACAAGTGGGGCGGTGGCTACTGCACGGAGTTTCCGAAGTTCCGTCAGCCGTTCATCCTCGCAAACTTCAACGGCACGTCCGGCGACGTGGACGTCGTGACGCACGAGGCCGGCCACGCGCTCAACGCCTACCTGATCGCAGACAACCGCTTCGCGCTGGAGCTCGGCTGCGGCGGCATGGAGACCGCTGAAACGCACTCGATGAGCATGGAGTTTTTCGCCTGGCCGTATCTCGACGCCTTCTTCCCGAAGGCGGGCGACGCGGAGCGCTACCGCTTCCAGCACGCGCTTGATGCGCTCAGCTTCCTGCCCTACGGCACGATGGTGGACGAATTCCAGCACCGCGTCTATGCCGAGCCTGACCTCACCCCGGCCGGGCGCAACGCCGTCTGGCTGGAGCTGGAGGCGAAATACCGCCCATATATCGACCAGAGCGGCGTCCCGTATCTCGAGCGCGGCACCCGCTGGCAGTACCAGATGCACATCTACGAGACGCCGTTTTACTACATCGACTACTGCCTGGCACAGACGGCGGCGTTCCAGTTCCTGCTCGCGTCGCAGGACGATTATGACGGCGCGTTCGCCCGCTACCTGCACCTGTCGCAGCAGGGCGGCGAAAAGCTCTGGACCGACCTGCTGGCCGAGGCGGGCTTCCGCTCCCCGTTCGAGCCGGGCGCCCTCGCACAGCTGGCAGCGCAGGTGGAGCCGCTCATCCGCAAACACACCGTCTGACAAAGGAGAAAAGCACCATGTATGAACTGACCCAGGTGGTCGGAAACAGCTACTATATCCAGAGCCCGGCCAAGATCGGCCTCGTGCGCCTGAACGACGCAGACGTCTGCCTCATCGACAGCGGCAATGACAAGGGAGGCCGGGCGCAAGGTGCGCCAGATCCTCGACGCCAACGGCTGGCACCTGACCGCCATCTACAACACGCACTCCAACGCCGACCACATCGGCGGCAACCAGTACCTGCAAAAGCAGACCGGCTGCAAGATCTATGCCCCCGGCATTGAGTGTGCCTTCACGCGCCACCCGGTGCTCGAGCCGTCGTTTCTCTACGGCGGCTATCCGCCGAAGGAGCTGCAGCACAAATTTCTCATGGCCAAGCCCAGCGACGCGCAGGAGCTGACCCCGGCGTGCCTGCCGGAGGGGTTTGAACTGCTGCAGCTGCCGGGGCACTTTTTCGACATGGTGGGCTTTCGCACGCCGGACGACGTGGTGTATCTGGCCGACTGTCTGTCGAGCCGCGAGACACTGGAAAAGTACCAGATCGGCTTCCTTTACGATGTGGCAGCCTACCTGAACACGCTCGAAATGGTCAAGACGCTCTCTGGGCGCGCCTTCGTGCCCGCGCACGCCGCGGCCACGGCGGACATTGCCCCGCTCGCGCAGTACAACATCGACAAGGTGCTAGAGATCGCGGACATCATCACGGAGCTCTGCCGGGAGCCGCAGACGTTCGATGCGGTCTTGCAGCAGCTGTTCCGGCGCTTCGACCTCGGGATGAACTTCGAGCAGTACGTGCTCGTCGGCAGCACGGTGCGCTCCTACCTCGCGTGGCTCAAAGACAGCGGAAGGCTCTGCGCCGCCTTTGACGACAACCGCCTGCTCTGGCAGCGGGCATGAAATGCATATCAAGAAACTCCGCATCCGATCGGATGCGGAGTTTTTTCATTCCAGAAGGCCGTACTTTTCTTTCACACGCGCGAGCTTGCTGAGTAGGGGCTTATACAGCAGGAGCAGAAACACGGCCGTCGCGCCCGCGTGAATGAGGTTGAACACGAACCCCGACGCGCAGGTCGCCAGCCACAGCTGCCACGAGGGCACGGCGTTGTACATGAGCATGCTCGCCGTGTCGAGCAGCACACCATAGACGATGAGCACCGAGAAAAAGCCATAGAGCAGCAGCGGCACGAGCTGCACCTTCCGTCCGGAAAACAACACGCCGCCGAGAAAGCCCACGAGCCCGAAACCGAGCATCTGCCACGGCGTCCACGGCCCCTGCCCGAAGAAAAAGTTCGAGATCAGGCCAGCCGCAGCACCGGTGACGAAGCCCGCCTCCGGCGTGAAGGCCACGGCCGTGAGGATCACGATCGCGCACACGGGCTTGCACTGCGGCAGCCAGTAAAACGCCGCGCGCCCGGCCACGGCCAGCGCCGTCATCGTCGCGAGCAGCACGAGCTCGCGCGCCTGCGGCCTGCGGCCTTCAAACCGCAGCACGAACGGCACGAACATCAGTCCCACGAGCAGCAGCGACGTGAGGTAGTACTTCCGCTCGTCCCACACGCATACGAATACCGCCATCAGCGCCGGGATCGCCACGAGCAGGATGCCGAGCGCGGCCCAGGTGCGCCGCGTCAGTCGGTGAGACATTGCACGACCTCCCCGCACAGCACCGCGCCGGGCGCAGCGGTGCGCGCGATGCGCGCGGCCGCCGTGGTGTAAAAATAATTGCCGGAGAAAAATGCACGCGCGGCGTTTTCCGTCACGACCTCGCCGCGAAAGAGCAGGCCGCAGCGGTCAGCATACTGCGCGCAGAACTCCACATCGTGGCTCACGATGCACACGGCCGCGCCCTGTGCGCAGAGCGCGCGCAAAAGCGCGCCGAAGTCCGCCTTGAACGCGCCATCCATGCCCTTCGTCGGCTCGTCGAGCAGCAGCACGCGCGGCTGCATGAGCAGCACCTTCGCCAGCGCAGCGCGCTGTTGCTCGCCGCCGGAGAGGTCAAAGGGGTGCCGGTCGAGCAGCGGCGCGAGCGCCATCTGCCGCACGACCGTGTCCACCAGCGCGGCGTCCCTGCCGAGCGAAGCGAGATCGGCGCGCACCGTGTCGGCCGCGAAGAGCGTGCGCGGGTCCTGCGGCACGGCGGCGATGCCGTCGCGCAGGGGCTGGAGCGCGCGCTGGCGCTTCCCGTCGAGGTACACGCTGCCGCGGTAGAGCCGCAGCCGCCCGGAGAGCACGCCGAGCGCCGTCGTCTTGCCGCTGCCATTGCCGCCGGTGAGCGCGTAGAGCTCGCCCGGTCGCAGCGTGAGTGAGAAATTGCGCAGCACGTCCGCACCGCCCTGCGCGTAGCGAAACCAGCCGTCACGCACGGTCAGCACCGGGGGCGCGTCCACGGGCGCGGGCGGCGCGTCCGGCATCGGGCGCGGAGAAAAGCGCTGGAGATACGCCCGGCCCGCGCGCACGGTGAGCGGCAGGCGCTCCGTCTCGCCGAGGGGCGGCGGCACGCGCCGCCGTGGGCATGGCAGAAAAAAGATCGCATGGCCGCGCACTGCGGCCGCCGCCTCCTGCGGCGCACCGGCGGCCAGCAGCCGCCCCTGCTCGAGCACGATGAGGTGGTCGGCCAGCGGCACGGCCTCCTCCAGCCGCTGCTCGGACAGCAGGATCGTCAGCCCCAGCTCCTCGTTGAGCTTGCGCAGCGTGTGCAGGAAAGTACTCGCCGCGATGGGGTCGAGCTGGCTCGTCGGCTCGTCCAGAATGAGCACGTCCGGCCGCATGACCACGACGGACGCGAGGTTGAGCATCTGCTTCTGGCCGCCGGAGAGCGCGCCCACGTCGCGCGCAAACCAGTCGGCAATGCCGAAGTAGCTCGCCATCTCGGCGACGCGCAGACGCATGGTTTTTTCCTCGCAGCCGAGGCTCTCGAGCCCGAACGCCAGCTCGTGGAACACCTTGTCCGTCACGATCTGATCATCCGGGTGCTGGAGCACAAAGCCGATGCGCCGCGCCTGCTCAGCAAACGGGATGTCCTTTAGGCGCGTGCCCCCAAGGCACACCGTGCCGCTGACCGTGCCGTGCGGCGTAAGGCAGGTCTTGAGCTGGCGCAGAAGGGTCGATTTGCCGCTGCCGCTCTCGCCGCAGAGAACCGTGACCGCGCCCTCCGGGACCGTGAGCGTGAGATCATCGAGCGCCGGGCGCGTCTGGCCCGGATAGGCAAACGTCAGATGTTCGAGCGCAAACGACGCCATGTCAGCGCCTCCTTTCCATCGAGCAGCAGCGGCAGAAAGCACAGCAGCGCAAAGCACGCCATGCACACCGCGCCGGGCACGCCGTCGCCGCCGATGCGGATCGACGGGTAGTAGCGCACATACAGCGCGCCGCAGCCGACGCCCACGCACACGCCCGCAAGCGCGAGCGCAAACACGGCGCAGAGCACGCCGTCGCGCCGGGTGAAGCGGTAATTGCCGAAATACGTTCTTCTGCCGGCGCCGTAGCCCCGGCTCTTCATGGAGTCCGCCGCCGTGATGCCGCTCTCGAGCGCCCACGAGACGGTGACGGACAAAATACGCGCGCTGCTTTTCAGCCGCTGCCACGCACTTCCCTCACGCGTGCCGCAGCCGAGCGACGCCTGCGCCGCGCGCACGGCGCGGATGTGCGCGGAAAACTTCGGTACGAACCGCAGCGCCATGCTCAGCAGCAGCGACACGCCCGGCAGCGCGCTGCCGAACACGTACAGATATTTCTCCGCCGTCATGACGGCATTGCAGCACTGGAACCACAGGATCACGGCCGCAAACATTGCCGCCGCAGCCGCGCCGTAGCACAGTGCCTCGCGCGTGACGGGGTTGCCATTCGGCAGGTAAAACAGCATCGTCACGCCCGCATGGTTGAATAATGCGTTGAGCACCGCCATCAGCACCAGAAACGGCACGAGCCGGCCGAGCGTCCGCCCCAGGCTGCGCCAGCCGCGCAGCACCGCACAGTAGCCCAGCGCGCCCAGCAGGCTCAGCGCCAGAAACACCGGGTGCAGCACGAGCATCGTCAGCAGCAGCACAGCCGCAAAATAGCAAAAAGTCAGCGCCGGGTGCAGCGCCGAGAAGGAATCGTTCATGGTTCTCCTTGCTGGGCGCCGACGTCGCGCCCAAGGTCGCAGGTATAGCTCCAGACGACGGTGTCGCCGTCATGCAGTGTATAGCCGCTGCAGCCGTAGTCCGGCCAGACACCGTTGACGCTGTACATCCAGCCGGACAGCTCGCCGCAGTCAAATTCGTAGAGGTTGCCGATGCCCTCGATATAGGCGCTGTTGTACGCAGGCGTCCAGGTCGACTCCATGTGGATCCCCTGCGCGCGGCAGACCCGCTGCAGCACGTCGAACACCGTGTCCCCCTCCGAGAAGGCGACGGTCGTCTCCGGCAGGAGCACGCCGTCGGCAGGGACGATGTCCGCCTTGTCGGGGTTCAGAGCGTCCATGTGCTCCAGCACCGTGCTGCACTCGATTGTTACCGTACAGCGCAGCGCACCGGCATCCTCCTGCGTCTGTCCGCCGCAGGCCGTGCACAGCAAAAGCAGCAGGCACAGCAGCAGTGCAAGCGCGCGCCGCTTAGCCATGCTGCACCGTCCCGTTCACGACTGTGAGCGTAGCCGTCGTCGTGGCAAGGCTCTCTGATTCGTCCGCGGCGGCCAGCACGGCGTCCGACACCGTCAGCACCGCCTCCGTCACGCCGTCGGCGAGCTGAAAGCGCAGCCGCACGAGCACGCTGCCAGTCGATGTGGCAAGCGTGCCGCCCGCCTCCGGCAGGCACAGGGGCGCGCACGCTGCCGGTCTCGTTGGCACGCTCCGGGTCACTCTCCCACTCCGGGAAGCTGCCCATCACGAGCGGGATGTCCCCGTCCGACGTGCCGAGGAACGTGATCTGCGTCGGGTCAAAGGCCACGGCGAGGCTCGCCGCCTCGTAGTGCGCGCCGTCCGGCAGGCCGGAGAGTACGACGTCGACCGTGTACGCGCCATCCGCGTCCGCGCTCTGGCACGTGAGCGTAAGCGTGGGGTCGGTGTCCGCGACGCTCTTTTGCCGCAGCGTGATGCACAGCACCACAACGACCACGACCAGCAGCACGGCAAGCACAATGGCAAGGTTCTTTTTCGTCCAGAAAGTCTTCATTGTCCGTCCTCCTGCGCCGTGGGCAGCACCGTATTCTGAACGAAACTGTCAGCCAGCGCGCGCACATCCTGCGTGTCGACGCGGCCGTCAAGATTCACATCCATCGTCAGCAGCAGCTCCGTTGCCGGGGCCTTGCTGTCTGCGCAGGCCGTGCGGATATTGAGCGCATCCTGCGCGTTGATAACGCCGTCGGCATTCCCATCGCCGACGGTCAGCACCGGGCCCTTGCCGTCCGTCACGGTATAGTTTTCCGTGTCATTGAGCGCGTCATCCGTCACGTCCGGCGCAAAGAGCCAGACCCACGTCGGCGTGTCGCTGCGCTCAGACAATACGGGGCTGTAGAGCAGCTGCGTCCCGTCGGAAAACGTGACCGTGCTGTCCGCCGTCACGTCCGGCAGGCACACGGCGACCGTGCGGTATCCGGCCGGGATGAGGCCGCTGCCGTCCGCCGTGCAGAGCACGCGCGCGACCGGTTCGTCCGGCTCGGCAGGCGTCTCGACCGTGGGCGCATCCGTCTCCTGATAGAGGCCGCTCTGCCCGCGCTGGAACCGCGAGACGGCCACGAGCGCGTACACCGCCTGCTCCGTGGCGAGACTGTCCGTGCCACCGGAGGCCTTGTGGCGGAACGCGGCCGCGCCCGCATCATAAAACGTCAGCAGCGCATCGACCGCCGAGCCGCCGTCCTTGACGAAACGGCTGTCCGTGTCCGGGTCGATGCCCAGCGCCGTGCAGGCGACGATGACCTGCGCGACGCTCTCGGCATTGGCGGAGCCCCATGAGGTGAAGCCGCCGTCGCTGCTCTGCATGGCCGAGAGCGTGTCAATGCCGCGCGACACGGCCGCCGCGACGGCCGCCTCCCCGCGGTACGCCGCCAGCGCCTGCAGCACCATGGCCGTCACGTCCGGGTCGGCCGCCGCGCCGCTCATCGCCCAGCCGCCGCCGGAGAGCTCCGCCGCCAGAATGGCGTCCACGCACTGGCGGCGCACCGCGCTGCCGGGCAGGTAATTGCGACTGTCGAGCGCGAGCAGCGCAAACACCGGGCCGTTGATGCCCTGATTGCGCACCCAGGAAAAGTCGGCATACGGCGCGGTGAGGTCGCAGCCGCCGACCTGCGTCGCGTCGCGCCCGATGGCGGACAGCGCAAGGATGACGCGCGAATTGTCCGTGGATTTGTAGGCGTTGAGCGCACCGTCGCGCCCGGACGCCGCCGTGAGCTCCGGCGCCTTGGACGCAACGTCGGCATAGTAGCGCGCAAAATAGTCGCTGTCCACGGCGAAATATCCGCCGCGGGCAAGGCCCAGCACCGTCCACTCATCACCGTAGCCCGGCGACGGGACGGCCGCCGCCTGCTGCGCCAGCGCAGCCGAGAGCACCGGCTGCACATCCGCGCCCTGTGCCGCCGGCGCCGGCAGCACCGCGCACGCGAGCAGCAGCGCCAGGCACAGCGCCAGAAACCGTTTGTTCGTTTTCATGATCTGCCTCCTGAAGGGGTCACGATGCGTGCAGTCGATGCGCACGCCGGATTTCGAAATCACGCAACATTATACCAGCCGCTTCGCGCAAAAGCAACGCTCTGCGGCATTTCCCGCCCCGGCGATGCATGGACTTTCTGTCAGGTTTTCCGGCAGGCTGCTTTTGCGCAATTTCCCGCGCGCGGCGTGCTAGGATACCGCCATGGACGTCATCTATCTCGACAGCCTGTTTGGGCTGAATCTGCTGATCGACTACTGTCTGGTGCTGGCATCGGCGCGCGTGTGCGGCGTGGTGCTGCGCCGCTGGCGGTACGCGCTCGCGGCGCTCATCGGCGCGCTGTACGCGGCGCTCATGGTCCTGCCCGGCTGCGGGTGGCTGGCAAACGGCACGATGAAGCTCGCGCTCGGCGCGGCCATGGCGCTCATCGCCTTCGGCGGTGAGACCCATCTCACACGGTGCACGGTGGTGTTCTTCGCCGTGTCGGCCGCGTTCGGCGGCGCGGTGTACGCTGCGAGCATGCTCGCGGGCGTGTCGCCGGGCAGCGGCGCGCTCGTGACGGTATCGGGCCGGGTGCTGGCGCTGTCGTTCGCCGCGTGCTACGCGGCCGTGTCGCTCGTGTTCCGCCGGCGGGCAAAGGCCGCCAACCGCGAGGTGCGCACCGTGACGGTCACGCTCGCCGGGCGCAGCGTGACGCTCAAGGCTCTGCGCGACAGCGGCAACGACCTGCACGACCCGGTGTCCGGTCTGCCGGCGGCGGTGGTCGAGCGTGCGGCGGTGCTGCCGCTGTTTCCGGCGCTGCACGCGCTGCCGGACGACGCGGTGCAGACACTGGAAGCGCTCAGTGCGCTGCCGGAGTGCACCGGCCGGGTCGTGCTGCTGCCGTACCGCGCGGTGGGCGTGGCCGGCGCACTGCTGCCGGCGTTCCGACCGGACAGCGTGAGGATCGACGGCATGCCGGAGCCGATGCTGCTGGCCCTGAGCGCGCAGGCGCTCACATCTGACGGCGCATTTGCCATGGTGCTGCCGCCAAAAAACTGAGGAGGGGTTTTTCGTGCCAAGACTACTGGAAAGACTACATACGCTCTGGGCGGCGCTGCGGCTGCGGCTGCGCGGCGGCGCGCCGGGGCTGTTTTACATCGGCGGGAGCGACACCATGCCCGCCCCGCTCGACCGCGAGGCAGAGCAGCAGGCCATCCGGGCGCTCGCCGCTGGGAGCGAAGAGGCCGCTTCCCTGCTCATCGAGCACAACCTGCGGCTGGTGGTGTACATCGCGCGCCGGTTTGAAAACACGGGCATTCACATCGAGGACCTGATCTCGATCGGCACGATCGGCCTCATCAAGGCCATCCATACCTTCAAGCCGGACAAGAACATCAAGCTCGCGACCTACGCCTCGCGCTGTATCGAAAACGAGATCCTGATGTACCTGCGCAAATGCAGCGCGCAGAAAACGGAGGTCAGCTTCGACGAGCCGCTCAACACGGACTGGGACGGCAACGAGCTGCTGCTCTCGGATATTCTCGGCACGGACGCCGACGCCGTGAGCCGCCCGCTCGAGGACGACGCGGAGCGCGCCATGCTCCTGCGCGCCATTGAGACGCTCGGCGAGCGCGACCGGCAGATCATTCTGCTGCGCTTCGGCATCGGCGGCGCGCGCGAGGCGACGCAAAAAGAGGTTGCAGACCTGCTGGGCATCTCGCAGAGCTACATCAGCCGGCTCGAAAAGCGCATTATCGCGCACCTGCGTCAGGAGATGCTCAAGCAGATGCAGTGCTGAACATGGAATACGCAAAGCGGCGGCTCCGGTCGGAGCCGCCGCTTCGTTTCTCATTTTTTCACGCGGCACTGAATGCGCTGCACGCCGCAAAAGAGCAGGAACACCACAAGGTCGACCACCACGACGCTCGCACCGGACGGCGTCTCGAGCACGTAGGACAGCACCATGCCGAGCAGGAAATTCGCCACCGACACCACGGCCGCGCAGATCGTGACCGAGCGGAACGTGCCGAACACGCGCATGGCCGTCAGCGCCGGGAAGATGATGAGGCTCGAGATGAGCAGCGCGCCCATCATGCGCATGCCCAGCACGATTGTGACCGCCGTGAGCACCGCGAGCAGCATGTTGTACGCCTGGGTGTGCACGCCGGTCGCGCGCGAAAACGTCTCGTCGAACGTGACGGCGAAAATGCGCGGATAGCACAGCACGAACAGCGCCAGCACCGCCGCCGACAAGATCAGGCTCAGGCGCAGGTCGGCCGACGACAGCGACAGGATGCTGCCGAACATGTAGTTATTCACATCGGTGTTCATGCCGCTGGTCATGGACACGGTCATCACACCGATGGCCAGCGCGCTGCTTGAGAGCAGCGCGATCGCGGCGTCGCCCTTGAGCTTTCCGTTTTGCGACAGGCGCAGCAGCAAAAACGCCGCCACGACCACGACCGGCACCGCCACGGCCAGCGGCGCGAGATTGAGCGCCGTGGCGATCGCGAGCGCGCCGAAGCCGACATGGCTCAGCCCGTCGCCGATCATGGAATAGCGCTTGAGCACGAGCGACACGCCGAGCAGAGACGCGCACAGCGACACGAGCACACCCACGACGAGCGCGCGCACGAGAAACGGATACGACAGCATTTCGAGAATGACTTTCATAGCTTCCGCCCTCCCAGGAACCGGCGCGCGGCGTCGCTCTGCTTATAGGCCGCCGCCGTGCCGAAAAAAGAGCTGCTGGTGCCCCAGGTGCAGCACGTGCGTGGCGTAGCGGAGGGCGGCGTCGATGTCGTGCGTGACCATGATGACCGTGATGTCATTGCAGAGGTTCACGAGCTTGATGAGGTTATACAGCTCCCCCGTCGCCACGGGGTCGAGCCCCGTGACCGGCTCATCGAGCAGCAGGAGCTTGCGCGTGGCGCACAGGGCGCGCGCAAGCAGCACGCGCTGCTGCTGGCCGCCGGAGAGCGCCTGATAGCTGTGGTGCGCCAGATCCTCAATGCCCATGCGCTCCATGTTCTCCTGTGCGCGGGCGCGGTCGGCCCGCGAATAAAACGGGCGGCCGTGCATCTGGTTGATGCAGCCCGAGCGCACGACCTCCGCCACGCTCGCGGGAAAGTCGCGCTGGAGCTGCGTCTGCTGCGGCAGATAGCCGATCTCGTTGCGCACGAGCCCGTCGCCGAGCGTGATGCTGCCCTGCTCCGGCGCCTTGAGCCCGAGCAGGCCCTTGATGAGCGTGGACTTGCCGGAGCCGTTTTCGCCGACCACGCACAACAGATCGCCGCGCGAGACCGTGAAGTTCACGTCGCGCAGCACCGTCTGCCCGTCGTAGCCGAGGCAGACGTGTTCACAAGTAATAAGTGCCATCGTTAATTCAATGCCTCCCGCAGCGCCTGCACGTTGCGCTCCATAAGCTGCAGGTACGTCGCGCCGTCTGCAAATGCCTGCGCCGTCACATTGTGACAGGTCGCAAACTCCAGTTTTTTCGCGCCCGTGGCCTCGCAGATCGTGTCGGCGAGCTTGCCGTTCGAGAGCTCGATCGTGAACACGACCGGGATGCCCTCCGCGCGCACCTTGTCAATCAGAAACGCCACTGTGGCCGCCGAGGGCTCGGCCGCGTCCGCGCAGCCGGGATAGGCGGCGTAATAGTCCAGTCCATAGGCGTCGGCAAAGTACCGCAGTGGGAACCGGTCAGCAAAAACCACGGTTTCTCGTGCTGCATGCTCCACTACATCCTGAAATTCCGCATCTAACTGGTTTAATTTCTCCACATAGTCCCCACACCGCTGCGCATACGCCGCCGCATGCGCGCTGTCTGCCGCAGCGAACGTATCGGCAAGCTTCTGGCAGATGCGCGCCGCGTTGCGCGGGGACGTCCAGACGTGCTCGTCCGGCTCCGCGTCATCGGCCGCATGGTCATGGTCATGCTTTTCCGTCTGCATGCCCTCAACGGTCTCCTCGTCGAGCAGCTCCACGCAGTCCATGAGCGTCACGACGCGCAGGTTCGGGTTATCGACGCCGTCAAGCACGGTCCTGACCCACGCGTCCGACTCGCCGCCGACGTAGATGAACACATCGGCATTGCGGATGGCAATGATGTCCTTCGGCGTCGGCTCATAGGCGTGCACCTCGCAGCCGGGGCGCAGCAGCATCGTGACCGACACATCGTCCCCGCCGACCTGACGCGCAAAATCATAGGGTGCGAAGATCGTCGTGACGACGTGGAGCTTGCCGTCGTCCGAGGCCGGGTTTCGCTGCACGGTGCAGCCCGAAAACGCCGACACAGCCAGCACCATTGCCAGCAGCACACACAGGAGCTTACGCATGGCCGTCACGCTTTCTGCCGCAGGCGGCGCACGTGCCGTAGATCGTCGTGCTGCGGCCGTCGACGGTGAAGCCGGCCGCGCGCAGCAGGTCCGACTGCAACGCATCGGACACGCCCTCGTCCAGATGGATCAGCCGCCCGCAGTCCACGCACTTGAGGTGCAGGTGCGCGTCGCAGTGGCCCGGATCCATGGCCTGATAGGCCGCGCTGCCGCCGCTCTCGGGCGCGAAGCGGCGCACGGTGCCCTCCTCGACCAATCGGTCGAGCGCACGGTAGACCGTGCTGCGGCCAGGGGCCTCGTCGCCCATGGCCGCGAGCAGCTGCTCGACCGTGAACTGTTCATCCGCGTGCGCAGACAAAAACGCCAGCAGCGCACAGCGCTGCTGCGTGTGATAACTGTTTCGCATGGTTTCGCCTCCAAATCGGGAACGAATCTCGAATTCAAGCCGTAGCATACACGCAGTTTACCCGGCTGTCAAGAGCAAAATGCAAAAATCCCGCCGGACATTGCGTCCGACGGGACTTTGGATTTAGATTCAGGCGAGGGCAGCCTCGGACTCGTCCGCGCCGCCGAGTTCGTCGGCAATGAACTGCGGCACCTGCTCGCGCGTCATGTTCAGCGCGACGGCCAGCTCCCCGTGGAGCATCTCCTCGGCGCGCTTCATATAGCGCTCATCGACGAGGCCGAGCTTTTTGCCGCGCTCGGTCATCTGGCGGCGCTTGGCGCGCACATCCTTGATCAGCTGCAGGAGGTCGGCGCAGGTGTAGTTCTGGATGCACTGCTGATAGTGCTCGTTGAGAAAGCGGAGGTTGGAGTTTTCATAGACTTCCGCGGTCATCTGCGGAATGCGGTCGATGAGCGCGAGCGCTTCCTCGCGCGTGATCACGGGCCGCATGAACACCTTGCTGTCCACAGGCGTGAACACCTTGCCCTCGCGGTAAATGGGGGCAAGCGTATAGTAGTCCCGGTGCTTATCTACGCCGGAGATCTTCGGCGTGCCGATCTCCTCCACGCGGCAGACACCCTCGTTGCCATACACGATCAACTGACCAATTTCGTACATCTGAATATCCTTTCCTCAGCCAAACAAAACCAAAAACAAACAAAGCAGGGCGGCATTGCAGCCGCACTGCGGCCGCAACCCTGCCCCCTGATAGATAGTTTAACACAAAATTTGCAAAAAGGTAAGACTTTTTTCATTTAGGGCTTGATTTTTTGCGGAAACGGATAGAATAAACAATTTATAGAGAGAAAAAGCAGGAAAGAAAATCCGCATTTGCTACTTTGAGGGGGAAATTGGGATGCATATTGGGTGGAGCCGCATCTGGAAGGTGCTGCTCGGCTGTGCCTGCGCGGTCGGGAGCATCGTCCTGCTCGCCTGCGGGCTGGTCGGCTGGGGCATTGCGGCGCTGGAGGCGGCCGCGCTGTTGCTCGCGCTGCAATACGCGCCGCGCGCGGCACGGCTGTGGAAAACGTGGTGGTTCGTGGAGCTGGTGCTCGTGCTCGCCGCCACCGTGGGGTACGCCGGCTTTGCCGCCGTGCGCACGGCGCAGGCGCCGGCATCCGCCGTCGTCATCACGACGGAGCGCGACGCGCCTCAGGCCGCGCCGGTGCCGGAAACCGAAACACCGGAACCGACCGCCGCCCCGGAACCGACGTCCGCACCCGACACGGCGGAAGCAACCTGTGTCGCCAGCCGCAAGGCGAAAAAATACCACCGGCCGTCGTGCCAGTACGCCGCCAAGATCAAGGACGAGAACCTCGTGACCTTTGACAGCACCGCGCAGGCGCAGGCCGCGGGCTACGCGCCCTGCGGCGCGTGCAAGCCATAAGCAAAACCGCGCTCCCAATACACGGGAGCGCGGTTTTGCTATGAGACGTTACATGTGCAGATCCGGATACAGCGGGAAGCACGCACACAGATCGAGCACCTGCGCACGCACGGCGGGCACGGCGGCCTCGCCCTCGTCGATCAGGCGGCAGATGAGCGCGCCGATCTCGCGCATCTCGCCCTCGCCCATGCCGCGGGTCGTGACGGCCGGCGTGCCGAGACGCACACCGCTCGTGACGCGCACGGACTGCGTGTCGAACGGGATGGTGTTTTTATTGGCAGTGATGTTCGCCGCGTCGAGCAGATCCTGCATCTGCGCGCCAGTGCGGCCGCGGCTGTAGACGTCGGCCAGCATGAGGTGGTTGTCCGTGCCGCCGGAGACAAGGCGCACGCCGCCCTGCTGCAGCGTCTCGGCGAGCACGGCGGCATTTTTGACCACCTGCTGCTGATAGGCGCGGAAGGCCGGCTGCAGCGCCTCGCCGAAGCAGACCGCCTTGCCGGCGATGACGTGCATGAGCGGGCCGCCCTGCGTGCCGGGGAAAACGGCGCTGTCGATCTTTTTGGCGAGCTCGTCCCGGCAGAGGATGATCGCGCCGCGCGGGCCGCGCAGCGTCTTGTGCGTCGTGCAGGTGACGACATCGGCATACGGCACCGGGCTCGGGTGCACGCCCGCGGCGACAAGGCCGCCGATGTGCGCCATGTCGACCATCAGGTACGCGCCGACGGAATCGGCAACAGCGCGAAAGCGCGCAAAGTCGATCACGCGCGGATAGGCGCTCGCCCCGGCGATGATGAGCTTTGGCCGGACCTCCTCGGCCACACGCGCGAGCGCGTCGTAGTCGATGGTCTCGGTCTCGGGGTCCACGCCGTAAAAATGCGCCTCAAAATATTTCCCGGACAAAGACGCCTTGCTGCCGTGCGTCAGGTGCCCGCCGTGGGAGAGGTTCATGCCGAGGATGCGGTCGCCCGGCTGCAGCAGCGCCGCGTACACGGCCATGTTCGCCTGCGAGCCGGAGTGCGGCTGGACGTTGGCGTGATCGGCGCCGAAGAGCCGCGTCACGCGGTCGATGGCCAGGCGCTCGACCTCGTCGACGTAGTCGCAGCCGCCGTAATAGCGCGCGCCGGGGTAGCCCTCGGCATATTTGTTCGTCAGGTGGCTGCCCACGGCCTCCATCACGGCCTGGCTCGTGAAATTCTCGGACGCGATCAGCTCCAGATGGTCGCGCTGGCGCCCCAGCTCCCGCTCCATAGAGGCGTACAGCTCCGGGTCGGCCTGCTTCAGATGTTCATAATTCATATCGGAAACCTCCGTTTGTGTCAAAATCGCGCCACCAGTTTACCACAACTCAGACGTATTTAACAAGAGGAAGGCGCGTAAACTTATACTATCCCGATCTCGTCCGAGGTGATGCAAGTTGAACAAATGGAAGCGCATCCGCCCTTATATTGTCTTCTGCGCGATCGCGCTGGCCGTCGGCGGCGCGTCGAGCCTCGCTACCCGCGCGGGCATGGCCGGCTTTGACCTGCTGACAAAGCCGCCGGCCACCCCGCCGGACTGGCTGTTTCCCATCGCGTGGACGATCTTATACCTGCTCATGGGCATCGCGATGGGGCTCGTCTGGCGCAGCAGCTCCGGCCGCGCGCGCAAGGAGGCTACCGCGCTCTGGAGCATCCAGCTGGCCGTCAACGGCCTGTGGCCGGTGCTGTTTTTCCTGCTGGGTGCACACGGGCCGGCGTTTTTCTGGCTCGCAGGGCTGATCGTGCTCGTGCTGTTCATGATCGCCGATTTTTCCCGCCGCAATGCCGCGGCCGCATGGCTGAGCGCACCGTATCTGCTCTGGCTGCTGTTCGCGGCGTATCTGAACCTCGGCATCTGGCTGCTCAATCGGTGAAGTTTGGGTAAAGATCACGTCAAGATTGTGTTTGCATGGCGCGGGAGATTGTGATACACTGCCCCCGAGGAGGGAACTGCCCCATGAAAAAACCGCTCAAGATCATACTCATCATTCTGGCCGTTCTGATCGGCCTGGTCGCCGCGCTGCTCATCTGGCTGACCGCCACGCAGCTGAATGTCAAGACCGAGACCGCCGTCGTGACCCACGGCGAGAACAGCATCGCCAGCTTCGCCCCGGGCGACAGCGTGTCCATCCTGACGTGGAACGTCGGCTACGCCGGACTGGGCGAAGAGTCCGATTTCTTCATGGACGGCGGCAAGCAGGTGCGTGCGCCAAGCAAGGCTGTCGTGGAAAAGAACATGGACGGCATCGTCAGCACCGTGAAAGATCTCAATGCCGACTTCACGTTCCTGCAGGAGATCGAGGCCGACCCCTCGACCCGCTCCTACGGCATCGAAGAGGCCGAACGCATGCGCACCGAGACCGGACTCGACACCGCGCACGCGCGCAACTATAAATGTGCCTTCGTGCCTTACCCCATCCCGCCGATCGGCAAGGTGAGCTCCGGCATCATGACGCTCTCGACCGCGCCCATCGCCTCGGCCGAGCGCATTGCCCTGCCGAGTCCGTTTAAGTGGCCGGTGTCGGTGGCCAACCTCAAGCGCTGCCTGATGCCGGTGTATATCGACCTCGAGGGCACGGACGCGCAGCTCGTGCTCGTCAACCTCCATCTGGAGGCGTATGACGACGGCGAGGGCAAGGCCGCACAGACTGCCGCACTCAAGTCGTTCCTCGAGCAGGAATATGCCAAGGGCAACTACGTCATCGCCGGCGGCGACTTCAACCAGACGTTCCCCGGTGGGCTGGACAAATACCCGATCAAGAACGACGACCTCTGGACGCCCGGCACGCTCGACGACAGCATGCTGCCCGACGGCTGGCGCTTTGCCTACGACACGGCCGCGCCGACCTGCCGCCTCGACAACCAGCCCTATAACGCCGGGAGCGACGCCACGCAGCACTACGTGATCGACGGCTTCATCCTCTCGCCGAATGTGGAGCTCACGAGCGTGCAGACGCAGGATGACGGGTTCCGGTTCTCCGACCACAACCCCGTGCTGCTGAATATCCGGCTCAAATAAAAAGAACAGCAAAGCCCGCTTCCGGCCGGAAGCGGGCTTGCTTTTTTATTTTGCACCGGTGATGTGCAGCTCCCGGCAGGAGCCGGGGCCGAAGAGCGCCTTCATCCCCTTTTTGTACGCAGGGAAGGCATCGCACGGCATAAGTGCCTGCACGCACCCGGCAAAGCCGCCGCCGTGCACGCGCCATGCGCCCACGCCGTCGAGCAGCTCGGCCGCGCGCTGCAGGCCGCGCGCGAGCCGGTCGTCGCCGCCCGGGGCGCGGATGTTGCGCAGCAGCTGCTCCGACGAGCGGCCGGAAGCATTCATCAGGCGCAGGTAAGCCGCAGCGTCCCGGTGCACGAGCGCGTCGCGCATCAGCGGCACACGCGCATTCTCCTCGAAAAAGTGCGCCGCGCGGTCGTCGGCGAGGCCCGGCTGCCGGTGGGCATAAAAATCCGCCGGGTCGACCTGCGAGAGCGTCTCGGCGCCGAAGCGCCGCGCCACGCTGCACATATCGGCCGGCAATGCCGCATACGCCGCCGTGAGCCCCGCGTGGCTGCCGCCGGTATTCGTCAGGCTGAGCGTGAGACCCATATCGGCAAACGGCGCCGCGACCGGGGCGATCTCCCCGGCGGCAAAGTCGATATATACCGCGCCGTCGAGCGCGCATGCGAGCTGATCCATCAGGCCGGACGGCTTGCCGAAGTGGCGGTTTTCCGCCTGCTGGCCGAAACGCGCGAGCTGCTCGGGCGAGAACGTGCCGCCGTTGTAGAGCGCATTGAAAATGCGGCCGACAAGGATCTCAAACGCGGCCGAGGACGACAGGCCGCCGCCCGGCTTGAGCGCGGAGGACGCCCACGCCTCGAAGCCGCCAATCTCTCCGCCGGCGTCCAGAATGGCCGCCGCCATGCCGCGCACGAGCGCCCATGGCTTGCCGTATGCGCGCGGATTCACGGCCAGATCGTCGAGCACGACCGTAAAGGGCCGGAACCCCTTCGAGTGGATGCACACGCGGCGGTCGCGCCGGCGCGTCGCGCGCGCGGTAATGCCCACGTCCACGGACGCCGCCAGCACGCGGCCAAGCTGGTGATCGGTATGGTTCCCGGCCAGCTCCGTGCGGCCGGGGGCAAAGAATCGCTGCATGATCTTCCTCCGAAAAAAGCCGGCAGGCGTTCTGCCTGCCGGCTCCCGTGCAAAAAACTCAGTGCTTGCGCGCGAGCACCCGCTCGATGCCGCGCACGACACCGGCTGCATCCACGCCGTACTTGGCGAGCAGGTCGGTGTACTTGCCGGTCTCGGTGAACGTATCGGGGATGCCGACAAACTCCGTCGGCGCGGCCGCGCCGCCCCAGGCGAGCACTTCCGCCACGGCGCTGCCGAGGCCGCCGTAAATGTTGTGCTCCTCAGCGGTGACGATGGCGCCGGTCTCCTGCGCGCAGCGCAGGATAAGCTCGCGGTCGATGGGCTTGATGGAGTACATGTCCACCACGCGCACGGACACGCCGCGCGCGGCCATCTGCTCGGCCGCCTCGAGCGCCTTGTGCACGAGGATGCCGCAGGCGATGACGGTCACGTCCGTGCCGTCGCGCACGATGGCGCCCTTGCCGCACTCGAACTTCGTGTTCTCGTCATACAGATCCGGGTACACGTCGCGCGACAGGCGCAGGTACATCGGGCCGTAGGTGTCGACGGCATACTTCGTCGCCCAGCGGGTGCTGGTCGCGTCCGACGGGACGAGCACGGTCATGTTCGGCAGCGCGCGCATGACGGCGATATCTTCGGTGGCGTGATGCGTCGCACCGTCGAGCGCGTCGGACATGCCGCAGTAGGCGCCGCCGAACTTCACGTTCAGGTTGCCGTAGCACACCTGCGCGCGTGCGGAGATGAGGCCCAGCGTGGTCAGAAAAACGGTGAATGTGTTCACGAACGGGATCTTGCCGGTCGTGGCGAGGCCCGCCGCCGTGGCAACCATGTCAGACTCGGCGATGCCCATATTGAAGTGGCGCTCGGGATGCGCCTTGCCGAAAATGCCGCTCTTGGTGGAACCGGACAGGTCAGCGTCGAGCACGACGATGTTCTCATTGGTGTCGCCGAGTTCGGCGAGCACGGTGCCGTAAACTTCACGAATCGACTTTCCCATCAGACGTTACCTCCCAGTTCCTGCATTGCCTGCGCGAATTCCGCGTCCGGAATGGCCTTGCCGTGCCAGGCGGACTTGCCCTCCATGAAGGACACGCCCTTGCCCTTGACCGTGTCGGCGAGGATCACAGTCGGTACGCCCTTGCAGGCCACAGCCGCATCGAGCGCGGCATCGAGCGCCGCGAGATCGTGCCCGTCGCAGCGCAGCACGTTCCAGCCGAAGGCCTTCCACTTGCCGGGCAGGTCGCGCAGCGGCATGATCTCATCGGTCGTGCCGTCGAGCTGAACCTTGTTCCAGTCCACGATGGCGGTGAGATTATCGAGCCCGAACTTCACGGCTGAGGCTGCCGCCTCCCAGACGGCGCCCTCATCGAGCTCGCCGTCGCCGAGCACGGCGTACACGCGCGCATCGGAATGGTTCAGCTTCAGACCGAGGGCCATGCCCTGCGCGGCGGCCAGGCCGATGCCCAGCGGGCCGGACGGCATATCCACGCCCGGCGTGCGCATGCACGGGTGGCCCTGCAGGGGGCTGCCGATCCGGCGCAGGGTGTTCATGCTCTCGGGGGGCAGAAAGCCCTTACCGATCAGGTTGCGGTAGAGCATGGGCGCGGCATGGCCCTTGCAGAGCACGAGCCGGTCACGATCCGGATCGTCGGGGTGCGCGGCATCCACATGCATGCGCTGCTGATACAGCAGCGTGAGGATCTCACAAACGGACAGGCTGCCGCCCGGGTGGCCGGACTGCGCGCCGTGGATGGCGGTGAGTACGTCGATCCGATACTGACGGCAAAGCTCCTGGAGCTCGGCCGTGCGTTCCGGGGTCAAAGACATGGTGGTTTGTCCTCCTGTTTGATGTTACCCAATTAGGATACAACGTGCATTTTTTGATGTCAACGGCGCGCGGCGATTTTTCGCGCATTTTCCCTTGTTAATTTAATAATCGTTGCTTTACCGGGCAACAATCGTTATAATCAAAGGGATTATATTTATTGTCTGCATCCCCGCAGACCATTCAGGAGGCGAGGTCAATGGACCCCAACAAAGCGCTGAACATGACCATGCTCTGCGACTTCTATGAGCTGACGATGGGCAACGGTTATCTGGAGCACGGCATGCAGGACCGCATCACGTATTTCGATGTGTTCTTCCGCAGCGTGCCGGACGACGGCGGCTATGCCATCGCCGCCGGTCTCGAGCAGATCATCGACTACATCGAGAACCTGCACTTTACCGACGAGGACATTGCCTATCTGCGCGGCCGGAAGCTGTTTAGCGAGGCATTTCTGGACTATCTGAAAAACTTCCGCTTCACCGGCGACATCTGGGCCGTGCCGGAGGGCACGCCCGTGTTCCCGCGCGAGCCGCTCATCACGGTGCGCGCCCCCGCGATTCAGGCACAGCTCGTGGAGACGTATCTGCTGCTGCAGATCAATCACCAGAGCCTGATCGCCACAAAGGCCAGCCGCATCTGCCGCGCGGCACAGGGCCGCACGGTGCTCGAGTTCGGTTCCCGCCGCGCACAGGGCTCCGACGGGGCCATCCTCGGCGCGCGCGCGGCCTACATCGGCGGCTGCGCCGGTACCGCCTGCACGATCTCAGACGAGCTGTACGGCGTGTACGCCGGCGGTACGATGGCGCACTCCTGGGTGCAGATGTTCGACTCCGAGCTCGACGCCTTCCGCGCCTACTGCCAGACCTATCCGAACAACGCCGTCCTGCTCGTGGACACCTTCAACACCCTCAAGTCCGGCATACCCAATGCCATCCGCGCGTTCAACGAGGTGCTGCGGCCGAAGGGCATCACGCACTGCGGCATCCGCTTTGACTCCGGCGACATCGCCTATCTGACGAAGAAGGCGCGCAAAATGCTCGACGATGCCGGCTGGCCCGACTGCAAGATCACCGTGTCCAACGCGCTCGATGAGCGCCTGATCGCAGGGCTGCTGCGTCAGGGCGCGCAGGTCGACAGCTTCGGTGTGGGCGAGCGGCTCATCACCGCGCGCAGCGAGCCGGTGTTCGGCGGTGTGTACAAGCTCGCGGCCATCGAGGACGCGGACGGCAACATCATCCCAAAGATCAAGATCAGCGAAAACGTCGGCAAGATCACCAACCCTCACTTCAAAAAAGGTCTACCGCTTCTACAGCAAGGACTCCGGCATGGCCGAGGCAGACTACATCTGCCTGCACGACGAGGTCGTTGACGACACCCAGCCGCTCGAGATATGCGACCCCGACGCAACGTGGAAGAAGAAGGTGCTCACCGGCTTCACGGCGCGCGAGCTGCAGGTGCCCATTTTCCGCGGCGGCAAGCTCGTATACCAAAAGCCCGCGCTCGATGATATCCGCACCTACTGCGCCGACCAGCTCACCACGCTCTGGCCGGAGGTGCTGCGCTTTGACTATCCGCACAACTACTACGTCGACCTGTCGGAAAAGCTGCTGAAGATCAAGCTCGATCTGCTCAACGCCGGCGGAAAGTCGCAGGGCTGAGCCATGGACGCCGCATCCCGCCGTCAGGCCATTCTCGACCGGCTCCGGGCAGCCGACCGGCCAGTGAGCGCGTCGAGCCTTGCCGCCGAGCAGAATGTCAGCCGCCAGATCATCGTGGGCGACATTGCGATCCTGCGCGCCGGCGGCGCCGAGATCTCCGCCACCCCGCGCGGCTATGTGCTGCCGCAGGCGACGGACGGCATCACGCGCACGATCGCCTGCCGCCACACGCTCGCGCAGACCGGACAGGAACTCGATATTCTCGTCGACAACGGCTGCACCGTGCTCGATGTCATCGTCGAGCACCCGGTCTACGGCCAGCTCACCGGCCAGCTGCAGATCAGCAGCCGCTACGATGTGCAGCAGTTCCTCGCGCGCGTGCAGGCGCACGACGCCGCCCCGCTGAGCATGCTCACCGGCGGCATCCATCTGCACACGCTGCGCTGCCCGGACGAGGCCGCGTGCGCGCGCGCCTGCGCCGCACTGAAAGCGGCCGGTCTGCTGCTGGACGATTGACAGAAGTTTATTTTAGTTGACAAGTGCACAGGAAGTCTTTATAGTATGCTTTACAGGTGTCATGACACATGTAAAGCATGCTTTTTTTCTGGAGGAATGCACTATGCAGCGGTTCCGGGACTTCCTGAAGCGAAAGGATATTGAGATCTCTCTGCGGCGCTACGGCATCGACGCGCTCGGCGCGATGGCGCAGGGCCTGTTCTGCTCGCTGCTGATCGGCACGATTCTCAACACACTCGGTCAGCAGTTCCACATCGGTTTTCTCAACACGATCATCTTCACCCTCGGCAAGGGCGACGCCGCGGTCGGCTACACGATCGGCGGCTGCGCATCGCTGATGGTCGGCCCGGCGATGGCGGTGGCCATCGGCTACGCACTGCACGCACCGGCGATGGTACTGTTTTCCCTCGTCCCGGTCGGCTATGCGACCAATGCCATGGGCGGTGCCGGCGGCCCGCTGGCCGTGCTCGTGACGGCGATCGTCGCGGCCGAGTTCGGCAAGGCCGTGAGCAAGGAGACGAAGGTGGACATCCTCGTCACGCCCATCGTCACGATCCTCGTCGGCATCGGGCTGGCCATGCTCGTGGCCGCGCCCATCGGCAAGGGCGCCAACTGGGTCGGCACGCTCATCATGTGGGCGACCGAGCAGCAGCCGTTCGTCATGGGCATCCTCGTGTCGGTCATCGTGGGCATCGCACTCACGCTGCCGATCTCGTCGGCCGCCATCTGCGCGGCGCTCTCGCTCACGGGGCTCGCGGGCGGCGCGGCTGTGGCCGGCTGCTGCGCGAACATGGTGGGCTTCGCCGTGCTGAGCTTCCGCGAAAACGGCTGGGGCGGTCTGGTCAGCCAGGGCCTCGGCACGAGCATGCTGCAGATGGGCAACATCGTGCGCAACCCGAAGATCTGGATCCCCGCCATCGTGACGTCCGCTATCACGGGTCCGATCGCCACATGCGTGTTCAAGCTGCAGATGAACGGCGCGGCCGTCAACTCCGGCATGGGCACATGCGGCCTGTGCGGCCCCATCGGCGTGTGGACCGGCTGGGTCGCGCCGAGCGAGGCCGCCATCGCCAACGGCGCCGTGGCCATCCAGCCCGGGGCCATGGACTGGATCGGCCTCATCATGGTCTGCTTCGTGCTCCCGGCCGTGATCTGCTGGGCCATCGGCCTGCTGTGCCGCCGCCTCGGCTGGATCCGCGAGGGTGACCTGAAGCTGGACTGATATCGGACACAGAAACCCCCGCACAGGACGATGTCCTGTGCGGGGGTTTCTTTACATGCCAAACAGGCGGATGCCCTTGACGAGCATCGACAGCCCCAGCGTCACGACCAGCACGGCGCTGCCCTTGACGATGTACTTCATCCAGCCGCGCGGCAGAAACGACTGCAGCGCGCCGAAGAGGAACAGCAGCGGCACCGTGCCGAGCGAGAACACCAGCATCACGAGCGCGCCGCGCACCGCGCTGCCGCTGCTCATGGCGTAGAGCCACATGGCGCTGAGCGCGCCGCACGGCATGACGCCCGTGAGCAGGCCGATGATAAGCGGCTGCCCCGCAAAGCGGCGGCGCGTGCGTGCATTCAGGCTGCAGGCGCCGGGCAGCTCCGTCTCTGACGGACGCAGGCCCGGCAGAATGCCCGCCATGCGCAGACCGATGAGCAGCACGAGCGCGCCCGCGACGGTAAAGACCATGCTCTTGATGTTCGGCGTATAGGTGATGACCGCGCCGAGCGCGCCGCAGACGGTGCCGACCGCCGTGTACGACACGACGCGCCCGCCGTTGTACGCAGCCGAGGCGATGAGCCCGCGCTTGCTGCGGCCGGTCACACCGTGCGCATCCGTCGTCTGCGCGAGCAGGATGCCGCCGCACATGCCGATGCAGTGCGTGCTCGTGAGCAGGCCGACGAGAAACACGAGGCCGAGCGAAGCATTCTCGGCAAGCGCCGGGACCTGCACGAGCATGAGCAGCTTCGGCAGCCCCCAGTAGAGCACGCCTACGAGCGCAAGGCAGATCAGGTCGACCGTCACGCCGCCCATGCCGTGCGCGCCCGGCGGATAGCCGGCATTCGTGAGCACCTGCCGCAGCGTGTCCTCTGTGACGATGTCCGGGTCATACGTGATCGTCACGCGGCTGCGCCAGTAGTGCGCCTGTGCGGAAATGACGCCGCGCGTGTGCAGCAGCGCGTCCGCGATGGCATCCTCGCACGCCCGGCAGATCATGCCGGACACATTCAGCTCCAGAACCGCGGTCGTCATGGCCGCTCCCCCTTCGTTCCGTTTCCGCGCAGCGCATACAGCAGCACGCCGCCGGATGCGCCGCACGCGAGCACCGCCGCCGCGGCCGGGCCGATCACCCCGCACGCAGCCAGCGGCAGACACACGGCATGGTACGCCAGCAGCAGCCAGCCACACCGGCGCACGGTGCGCGCCGTCTGCGCAGCCGAGGCCTCCGCGCCGTGCATGAGCAGCTCGCCCTGCTCCGCCGCACGGCCGATGCCCGCCAGCGCAGCGACGCCCGCAGCCTGTCCGGCCGCGCCGGGACACGCGGCGGCCAGCACGCCGCACGCGCAGGTCAGTGCGCGGGTCAAGTCACCCGGCTGCCGCCGGAAAAGCCACACGGTGCCAACACCGGCGGCCAGAATGATGAGCAATGCAGTCATGCGCGACGCCGCCCGCTCGAGCCGCTCCTGCTCCGGCGTGCGCACGGTCTGCGCGCGCTGCAGAGCTGCGATCGTCCGCTGCAGCACCGTCGCGTCGCCGACCGCCGTGGGCGTGACCGACGCGCTGCCCGCGCGGTCAAGCGTACCGGCCAGGATCGCATCTCCCACCGCCTTTTCCACCGGCCGGGACGCGCCCGTGAGAGCGGATTCATCGACCGTGCAGACGCCGGAGCGCACGATACCGTCGACCGGGATGCGCTCGCCCGGCAGGATATGCACCACATCCTGCGGCGTGAGCGTGCCGGCATCCGTCTGCGCCTGCGCACCATCGCGCACGACCGTCGCCGTGCGCGGACGCAGATGCCTGAGCCGCTGCACCGGCGCCGCAAGTGTCCCGCGCACCAGCTGCGCCGCGCACTTTTCGGCCAGCTGCGCGCAGGCGATGCCGCACAGCGCGGGAAAGCACGGCTGCAGGCCCGCGAAGGCCGCATACGCACTGTACGCAAACAGAATGAGCGCCGCAAGCAGGCCGGGCGCATCCGGCCCGAGGCTGCCGCCGCGCAGTGCGCGCCACGTGCTGCGCCAGAGTGCCGCACCTACGCCGAAGAGCACCGCCGCCGCAAGCACGAGCTGCACAAACACCGGCGGCCGCCACAGCATCAGCGCCGTGAGCAGCACGCCGAGCCCCAACCAGCGCGCCAGCCGCTGGCGCGCCCGGCCCTGCAGAGTCTCCTCGCCGCCGTGCTGTGCCGTCAGTTCCGTGCCCGGGCCGAGCACTGCCGGGAGCGCCGCGGCGTCCGTGCCGACCGGCCAGAGCGTCACCGTGAAGGTATCCCCGCGCGCGCAACACTGCGCACGCCGAACACCGCCCGCAGGCGCGCCTCCGCCCGGCGGCCGCGCCCGGGCAGCGCAGCTCCGCCATCCCGACCGGCACGTCAAAGCCCGCGCGCTGTACACGGCGCGCGATCTCGCCGAGGTCCACGGCCATCTCGTCATAAGTCAGGCACGCGCAGCCGGCCGTGTCGCTCACGGATACTTCGCGCAGTCCCGGCAGCCCCTGCAGCACACGCACGATGCGCACCGCGCAGGCGCCGCAGTCCATACCCGAAATACGCAGGATCACGTCCGTCATTTCTGCCGCCGCCTTTCGTAATTTACCATCTGGTCAGAAAAAAGATAGCATGCTGCCACAATTTTGTCAAGGTGCGGCGCGGATTTTCTCCGCCATTTGACGGATGTTGAAAATCGCTGTATAATCAGAGCATTCCAGAATCCCGGAGGCGACCAAGATGCCGATCATTGTCGACCGTGACCAGATCCGCCGGGACATTCTCATGGCGTTTCAGCGCTGCATCGAGCGCAAGCCCATGATGAACGTGTCCCTGCGCGACATTGCAGCGGAGGCTGGCATGAGCCACGCCAAGCTGCTCAACTATTTTGAGAGCAGAAACGACCTCATCCTCGCGTATGTGCGCTATACGCGAGAGTATATGTGCGAAAAGTGCAGCCAATGGTTCGCCGGGCACGACCGCGCGGACTATGACTCCAACCTCGCATACATGAACGCCTTCATGGACTACGTGGCCAATGCCCCGTCGCACGAGCAGCGCCCGAATGCCACGACGCAGACCTACGTCCTCGCGCGCTACGACCCCGAGATCGGCCGGCTCGTGCAGGAAGAGTTCCGCGCGTGGCGCACGCTCATGGAGCAGTGTCTCATCCGCATCTACGGCGAGGAGGTCGGCATGCACGAGGCCGAGGCGATGATGATCCTCATCGCCGGCACATTCATCTGCAATTACAATCAGGCGCTCACCGGCGAGATCAACGACAACATTCTCGGTTATCTCGGCAACCTGAGCCGGTCCTGACAACAGAAAAAAGTCATCCGCCTGACGGCAGCTGCCGTCAGGCGGATTTTCATAGGGGTGGAAGGATGGGAAAAGGTATTACTCGTTTGGGTGTGCATCACAGTAGTAATGATAGATATTCTCGATATACAGCGCAGCGTCGCGGCCGCGGCCCTCGGCGAGCATGGCGGTGATGCGCGTCTCCTGCTCGATGACCGTCTCCGGCCCCCAGAAGGTCACGCACCGCTCCCAGAGGACGCCGCTCACGTCCGCGAGGCTGTTCATGAGCAGCGGGAAGATAAGGTTCCCGCTCAGCTCGGTGATGGTCGTGTCAAACTTGCGCATCCACTGCGCATAGGCAGTGATGCCCTCGCCCGCGGCGACGGATGCGCGCAGCCCGTCGGTGATGGCACGCAGCTGGTCAATGTCGGCCGGCGTGCCGCGCTCGCCGAGCAGGATCATGGCGCCGCCCTCGATGCCGCGCTCGAGGATGCTGCGGGTGTACGAGCAGATCTTGCTCGACATGTAGTACGTGCCCACGTCGATGCTGCCGGTGTTCGGCGCACGCAGGCGGCTCGAGAAGCAGCCGGGCAGGTTCAGCAGCGTTTCCGGCACGAAATAGCAGGTGTAACCTAGGGCGTGTTCCCCCTCCGCCCTGGCCTGCTGTACCAGCTCGTTGTTGGCCTCCTGCAGCAGATTCTCAAAATAGATCAGATGCTTCAGGTCTTTCATGGTTTGCTTCCACCTCTCACTTTTCATTACGGGTGCGGCAGCTGGTCGGAACACGATCTGGTTCAACCAACGGCTTCATGAGCCAAAGATAGCATATTTTTTGACAATGTGCAATGGATTACCCACCATTTTCTGTTTTTCAGTGCTTCGCACAATGGATCTGGTCTGACCACAGCCATTGTATCGCCAACAAACCGGACAGATTTTGCGCTTTTCCAAACAATCATTGACAAGACAGGCCGGCTTATTATAGTATTGTCTGTCCAATCATGAAATCAAAGGAGCCTCACTTCATGAATGAAATTTACGTCACCGGCCACCGGAACCCGGACACGGACTCCGTCGTGGCCGCCATCTCCTATGCCGCGCTGCGCAACGCGCTCGGTGACCGCGACTATGTGGCCGCACACCTCGGCCACATCAGCGACGAGACGCAGCGTCTGCTCGACCGATTCGGCTTTCGTGCGCCGCGGACGCTGAGCAACGTCCGCACGCAGGTGCGCGATCTGGATTACGACACGCCGCCGGCGCTCAACTCCACCGTCACAATGGACCGCGCCTGGCACATCATGCGCGACCAGAACATCTCGGCCATGCCCATCATCAACGAGGACGGCACGCTCTACGGCATGCTCTCCGCCGGCGACATCGCGGCCTACAGCATGCGCACGATCAGCGACCGGCACGTGGACGCACTGCCGCTGTTCAACCTCCTGAGCGTCATCGAGGGGCGCATCCTCAACGACGGCGCCGAGCAGGTCGACCGCGTGTCCGGCGTGGTGACGATCGCCCTGCCGCAGAGCTGTGACAATCTGCTGTTCTCCGGCAGCGGCAGCATCATCCTCTGCGGCAACCAGCCGGATATGATCCGCCGCGCGCTCGACATCGGCGTGCAGTGCATCATCCTCTGCCAGACCGACGTCGACCCCGCGTGGCTTGAAAACGCCGGCAAGACCTGCGTCATCTCCACCCCGCTCGATGCCAGCCGCGTGGCGCGGCTGGTGTATCAGGCGATCCCGATCTCCCGCCCGTGCAACACGGAGGATCTGGTCAGCTTCCACCTCGACGATTACATCGACGACGTGCGTGAGGTCGTGCTCGAGAGCCGCTACCGCTGCTACCCCGTGCTCGACGAGAACGAAAAGGTCGTCGGCACGCTCTCGCGCTATCACCTGCTGCGTCCGCGGCGCAAGCGCGTGGTGCTCGTCGACCACAACGAGCTGGCGCAGGCCGTGCCCGGTCTGGAGCAGGCCGAGATCCTCGAGATCATCGACCACCACCGTCTGGCCGATATCCAGACCACGCAGCCCATCCGCGTGCGCAACGAGCCCGTCGGCAGCACGACGACCATCATCACCAACATGTATCAGGAGCACGGCGTCATGCCGTCGCCGAACATGGCGGGTCTGATGGCGGGCGCGATCTTGTCCGACACGGTCATGTTCAAGTCCCCCACGTGCACGAAGCGCGACATTGCCATGGCAGAGCGCATGGCCCGCATCGCCAACGTCTCGCTCAAGGAGCTGGGCAACCTGATCTTCGCCGCCTCGAGCGCCGGCGACAAGTCGGCCGAGGATCTGTGCTTTGCCGACTTCAAGGAGTTCCACATCGCCGACCACTATCTCGGCGTCGGTCAGGTCACGTCGCTCGACTCGGCCAAGGTGCTCGAGCGCAAGGACGAGCTGCTGGCCGTTATGGCCACGAAGCTCGAGCAGCAGCACTATGACATGATCGCGCTCATGGTCACGGACGTGCTCCTGGAGGGCACGAACCTGCTCTACATCGGCAATGACGACACGATCCGCACCGCCTTCTCGGTCGAACCGAAGGACAGCGCCGTGTTCCTGCCCGGCGTGATGAGCCGCAAGAAGCAGATCATCCCCATGCTGACCGCCCTCTGGGGCTGAGGCCGCATATACAAAAAAGTCCGCACAGGCAGTGCCTGTGCGGACTTTTTTTGATTCAATCCGTCATGCGCACGATGCGGTAATACGTGCGCGCCGTGAGCAGGTACACAAAGGTGTACAGCAGCGCAAAGACGCCGAACGTTCCGAGCGTGCACAGCAAAAACAGATGCACGTTCTGCAGCCCGAAGGCGAACACGATCTGCTTGATGAGCGGAAACGCAAACGCGATGTGGATCGCCGCCGTCACAAGCGGCAGGAAGAACATGAGCAGCACCTGCGTGCGGATGGTCGCCTTGACCTCCTTCGGCGTCATGCCGACCTGCTGCATGATGCGGAAGCGGCCGCGGTCGTCATAGCCCTCGGAGACCTGCTTGTAGTAGATGATGAGCACCGTCGCAAACAGGAACACGAACCCGAGGAAAAAGCCGAGGAACAAAAAGCCGCCGTACGTGCTGCGCAGCGTGGGATAGCCGTCGGCGCGCATATCAGTCGTGTAATTCACGTTCGCCGCCTCGGCAGCGGACTCAAACGCGGGGTCGCTGAGAAGCGTGTGCAGCGCGTCGAGCTGCTCGTCGTCCGTGCCGGAGAGGTCGAACTGATATGTGTAGTTGAGCATGCTACGGGTGCCGCCGTGCTCGTTAGTATAGGCGTTTTGCTGCGCGCGCAGCTCGAGCACGCTGTCGAGATCCGGCACGACCAGATACAGCGTGTGCAGACCCATGATGGAGCTGCCGCTGACGAGCGAGAAGCTATCGAGCTGCCGCAGCCGCAGCGTATCGCCGCCGAGCGTGAGCGTGTCGCCAAAGGCTGCGCCGTCCGTCCATGCGAGCGCCTCGCCGGGCGCGAGCGTCACCTGCTCCCCGGTCAGGTCGGCATAGCCCTCCGTGTCCAGAACCATGACGGCGTATTCATCGGCGCTCGAACCGGTGAGCTGTTCGCTCGTGAGATCAAGCGCATCGCCGCTGCGCAGCGCGGAAAACCTGACGGTGCGATAGCCGTGCACATTGCTCTGCGTGAGCCCCGCGCGCGTCATGGTGTCGTCCACCACCCGCAAAACCGGCGCGACGTCCGGCACCGTATTCGTCTGGGGGTCGGTCATGAGCGTGAGCGTCATATCCTGCGACCAGCGCACGTCGGCGTAGGCATCCAGCCCCTTGTACAGGCTCACCGTGGTCGAGACCGTCACAAGCACCATCGTCGAGAGGATGCAGATGCTCGCAAGGCCGGCCGCATTGCGGCTCATGCGGTAAATGAGACCGGAGACGGTGGCAAAGTGGCTGGTTTTATAGTAGTAACGCCGGTTTTTGCGCAGCGCCTTGAGCACGACAACGCTCAGCGCGATGAACGTGAGATACGTGCCGATGATGACAAGGATGACCGCCGGGAAGAAATTCTGGATGGCGTATAAGGCCACGTTTGTGCGCAGAGAAATGATATAGCCCGCGGCAAGGCACACCGCGCCGAGCAGTGCGAGGATCCACTTGCTGCGCGGCTCGCGCTCGCCCTCGCTGCCGGCGCGCAGCAGCTGCACGGGGTTCGACAGATGGATGATGCGGATGGTATTGAGCAGCAGCAGCAAAAACAGCGCGCCGAAAAACGCCACTGTATAGCCGATGCTCATCAGGCGGATGTTCAGCCCGAACGTAGCCTCCCCGCCGATGAGCCGCATGAGCACGAGCTGCAGGAGCTTGGAGAACACACCCGCCGCCACGAGCCCGAAAAACAGCGCCATGGCCGCCGTATACAGCGACTCCCAGAAGAGCACGTAGGAGATGTGGCGCTTTTCCATGCCGAGGATGTTGTAGATGGCAAACTCGCGCTTGCGCTGTTTGGTGAAGGTACTGTTCGTATAAAAGAGGATGATGGCGGAAAACAGCGCCATGATCGACACGCTGAAACCGAGCACCTGACTGACGCTGCCGCCGTGCTGCATCTGACCGAGATACGGATCGCTCGCGAGCGTGAGGATGATGCAAAACAGCGCCACGATCACGATGCAGGCCAGCAGATACGGCAGGTAGAACCGGCGGTTTTTCTTCAGATTCGTCGCCGCCAGACGCGGGTAGAGGTTACGCATGGCGCTCACCGCCCGTTGCCAGCATCGTGAGCGTGTCAGAGATCTTCTGATAGAGCTGCTCATCCGAGCTCTCGCCGCGATAGAGCTGGTGGAACACCTCGCCGTCCTTGATGAACAGGACGCGCTTGGCGTGGCTGGCCGCCTTGACCGAGTGCGTGACCATGAGGATGGTCTGGCCGCCGCGGTTGATCTCCTCGAACAGGCGCAGCAGCTCATCCGTTGCGCGCGAATCGAGCGCGCCGGTCGGCTCATCGGCCAGCACAAGCTTCGGCTGCGTGATGAGCGCGCGGGCGACGGCTACACGCTGCTTCTGTCCGCCGGAGAGCTCATACGGAAACTTCTGCAGCAGCTCCGCGATGCCGAGCTGCCGGGCGATGGGCGCGAGGCGCGCGGCCATCTCCGGATACGCCTTGCCTGCGAGCACGAGCGGCAGGAAGATGTTGTCCTGCACGGAAAACGTATCGAGGAGGTTGAACTCCTGGAACACGAAGCCGAGCTGCGAGCGGCGAAACGCCGCGATCTCCCGCTCCGGGATCGTGCCCAGCGCCCGACCGTCGAGCACGACCTCGCCGCCGGTGGGCTTGTCGAGTGCGGCAAGAATGTTGAGCAGCGTGGTTTTGCCGCTGCCGCTCTCGCCCATGATGGCGACGTACTCGCCCTTCTCGACTGTGAAATTCACGTCCGTGAGCGCCTGCACCTTCGTGCCGCCGAAGCGAGTGGTATAAATCTTCTGAACATGACGAACTTCCAAAAACGACATGACCGTTACCTCCTGTGTAATGACAGGCTCAGTATAAACCGCCGGGGAAATGGCTGCCATGCATCTGGCTTACATTTTCCCGGCGGAAACTTACGATTCTGTAAGGCTCACTCGACCTCGAGCGCGTCCTGCTCGAGTCCGATGCGCACCGTCGTGCCCACGCCGGGCGTCGAGGCGATGGTGATCGAGTGACCGAGCTTTGCGAGGATGCGGCGGCAGAGGTACAGGCCAATGCCGGTCGCGCGCTTATCTGTGCGGCCGTTGCTGCCGGTGTAGCCCTTTTCAAACACGCGCGGCAGATCCTCGGGCGCGATGCCGATGCCCGTGTCGCGGATACAGAGCGTCTTCGGCGCCTCGAGCGTGATGGACACCGACCCGCTGCGGGTGTACTTGAGCGCGTTGGAGAGCACCTGCTCGATGACGAACAGCAGCCACTTTTCATCCGTGATGACGCTGACGTTCAGCGGCGCGTACTCCAGCCGCAGTTTGCGGCGGATGAACTGGGAGGCAAACTTGCGCACCGCCTGCCGGACGATATCGTCGAGCGCGTAGTTGCGGATGACATAGTCCGACGACGGGCTCTCGAGCCGCAGATAACCGAGCACCATCTCCACATACTGCTCCACGCTCTGCACCTGCTCGAGCAGGGCGCGCTGCTCGTCCGTGTCCGCGTCCTGCAGCAGCAGACGCATGGCGGCGATGGGCGTCTTGATCTGGTGCGCCCAGACGGTGTAGTACTCAACTAAGTCCTGATAGCTGCGCTGGCTGCGGGTCATCTGCGCGCGGCGGTTGGCATCGAGCGCGCGCACGAGCGCCTGATACTGTGCCTCGAGCATCCCGTCCGGTTCCGGCAGCTGCTCGGTGCTGAGCGTGATCTCCTGCTCCAGCCGCTGCAGCAGGCGCAGACGCGCGGCAAAGCGCCGGTAATCGACCGCGAACCACAGCACCAGCACAAACAGGCACACGAGCGCCGCGTACCCCGCCGCACCCAGCGGCAGCCGGTAGAGCCAGAACACGAGCGCGAACACGGCCGTATAGACCGCAAGCGCGATGAGCGCCTTGCGGTTTTCCTTCACATAAGCGCCAAACATGGCCGCTTCCCCCCTCACTCGATGAGATAGCCGAGGCCCTTTTTCGTCGTGATATAATCCGGCAGGCCGGCGGCCTCGAGCTTGCGGCGCAGGCGGGCGATGTTGACCGTGAGCGTGTTCTCGTCGACAAAGCTGTCCGTCTCCCAGAGCTTTTTCCATGAGCGTCTCGCGGCTGACGACGCTGCCCTTGCGCTCAAGCAACGTCTGCAGGATGCGGTAGTCGTTTTTCGTCAGCTCGATGCGCTGTCCCTGATACGTCAGGCTCGCGTCGGCCGTGTTGAGCACGGCGCCGCGGTGCTCGAGCGTGGGCGCGGGCGCGGCAAAGTCATACGTGCGGCGCAAAATGGCCTGGATCTTCGCCAGCAGCACGTTCAGGTCAAAGGGCTTGGCGATGAAATCATCGCCGCCCATGTTCATGGCCATGACGATGTTCATATTGTCCGACGCCGAGGAGAGGAACACGACCGGCACGTTCGACACGCGCCGCAGCTCCTGGCACCAGTGGTAGCCGTTATAAAACGGGAGCGTGATGTCGAGCAGCACGAGCTGCGGGTCAAACGCCGTGCACTCGGCAAGCACATTGCGGAAATCCTCCGCGCAGCGCACGTCAAAGCCCCACGTCGTCAGGTGCTTTTGCAGCGCGGCGGCGATGGCCGCGTCGTCCTCCACGATAAAAATGCGGTGCATGCGATCCCCTCCCGGGCAGAAAAATAGCAGGCGCAGTGACCCCTGCGCCTGCTATTTTACGATAATTCGGCGCCGATTGCAACGGCTGTGTCAATCCCGGCGGCGGTTGCCGTAGAGAATGATGAGCCGCAGCAGCTGCGCAAACGACACCAGCAGCGCCGCGACATACGTCATGGCGGCCGCCCGCAGCACGCTGCGCGCGCCGCGCAGCTCGTCGTCCGTGAGCAGGTTGCGCGACTCGATGGCGGCCAGCGCACGACGAGAAGCATTGAACTCCACCGGCAGCGTCACGAGCTGGAACACCGTCACGAGGCCGAAGAGCAGAATGCCCGCCCAGACGAGCACCGACCAGTTGAAGATCAGCCCCGCGATGAGCAGCGGCCACGACAGATTCGAGCCGATGCGCGTGGCCGGGATGATGGCCGCACGGATGCGGATGGGTGCATAGTCCGTGGCGTACTGCACGGCGTGGCCCGCCTCGTGCGCCGCGACGCCCACGGCCGCGATCGACGCGACGCCGTAGACCTCGTCCGAGAGACGGATGACCTTCGTCTGCGGGTCAAAGTGGTCGGTGAGTTTGCCCGAGATGTGCTCGATGCGCACATCCGTGATGCCGTTGGCCTGCAGGATGCGCTGCGCCGCCTGCGCGCCGGTCAGGCCGCTCGTGCAGCGCACGCGCGCGTAGCGCGAAAACGCACTCTTAACCTGGATCTGCGCGATGAGCGCGATAAGCAGCGCCGGCACAACCAGCAGCAGATACGTGGTATCAAAGCCATAATAATATCCATGGTACATGGCAGTCGGTCCTTTTCTGGTTCGTGCTGCTATTTTACCGCCAAAGCGCGCGCGCGTCAACTGGGGACACAGATTTGCGCAGCGCGGCGTTTTTTGCGCAAATATCCCCCCACTGGGCTTGCACGGCGGTCATTTTTTGTTATACTTGTGTCAAATACACGATAAAGAGTATGGACGATCCGATCATGATTGATGCACACGACATTCGATTTTCCTACGACGGGCCGGGCGGCCGCCGCTCCCTCAACGGCGCGCAGCTGCACGTTTCCCCCGGCGAGTTTGTGGCCGTGCTCGGGCACAACGGCTGCGGCAAATCCACGCTCGTCAAGCACTTCAACGCCCTGCTGCCGCTGCAGCACGGCACGCTGACCGTCGACGGCATGGACGCCGCCGACCCCGCCAACCGCTGGGCGCTGCGGCGCAAAGTCGGCATGGTGTTTCAGAATCCGGACAACCAGTTCGTGTCCACGATTGTGGGCGAGGACGTGGCCTTCGGGCTGGAAAACTACGGCGTGCCGGAAGACGAGATCCCTGCGCGCGTGGCCGCGGCGCTCGCCGCCGTGGACATGGCAGGCTATGAAAACCGCGCGACGCACACGCTCTCCGGCGGGCAGAAGCAGCGCGTGGCGCTGGCCGGCGTGCTGGCCCTGTCGCCGGACATTCTGGTGTTCGACGAGGCCACCGCCATGCTTGACCCCGACGGCCGGCAGGAGGTGCTGCACACGATCCACCGCCTGCACACACAGCAGCACAAGACCGTCGTCATGATCACGCACTATATTGAAGAAGCCATCGGCGCCGACCGCGTCTATCTCATCCACAACGGCAAAATGATCGCCGACGGCACGGCGCGCGAGATGCTCACGCAGCCGGAGCTGCTGGCCGCGGCAGGGCTCACGCCGCCGATGCCGGTGCAGATGTACCATGACCTGAAGCAGGCTGGGATCACGCTCGCCCGCTGCCCGCTGACGCTTGAGGAGCTTGCGGAGGAACTATGCCGATCACAGTAACGAATCTGACGTGTGTCTACGGCGCGGGGACGCCTTTTGAGACTACTGCGCTGCGCGATGTGTCCGTCACGGTCGAAAACGGCAGCTTCGTCGGCATCCTCGGCCGCACCGGCTGCGGCAAGTCCACGCTCATCCAGATCATGGCCGGTCTGCTCACGCCGACGGCCGGCACCGTCATGCTCGACGGGCAGGACATCCACACCCGCCGCTATGACCGCAGCATTCTGCGGCGCAAGGTCGGCATCGTGTTCCAGTACCCGGAGTGTCAGCTCTTTGAGACGACCGTGGAAAAGGACGTGGCCTTCGGCCTGAAGCACAGCGGCCTGAGTGCCGCCGCAAAGCAGGCGCACGTGCGCTGGGCGCTCGAGACCGTTGGTTTCTCGTTCGAGAAAGTCCACGACCAGCCGCCGATGAGCCTCTCCGGTGGGGAGAAGCGGCGCGTGGCCATCGCGGGCGTGCTGGCGACGAAGCCGGAGTATCTCATTCTCGACGAGCCGATCGCGGGGCTCGACCCGCTCGGACGCGAGGCGTTTCTGCAGCTCATCACCGAGCTCAACCGCGGCGGCATGACCATCCTCATGGTCTCGCACAACGCCGACTGTCTGGGCGCGTATGCCCGGCGGCTGCTCGTGCTGGAGGACGGGCAGCTCGTGCGCGACGGCACACCGGAGGAGATCTACGCCGACCTCGACTGGATGCGCGCGCACCGGCTGGGCGTGCCGCAGAGCCGCACCGCCGCCGCTCTGCTCCGGCAGGGCGGGCTGGACATTCCGCAGGACATCGCAAGCTATGACGCACTGCTCGCGGCCGTGCTGCGCGCGAAGGGCGGTGGCCGCCCATGAGGGAACACCTGACCGGGCAGTTTACTCCCGGCACTTCAATTTTGCACCGGTTGGACGCACGGGCAAAATTTTTCGGCTTTCTCATCCTCATCGCCGCCACCGTGTGCACGGACGCCTGGCCCGGCTACGCGCTGCTGCTCGCCGTCACGGCCGCCATCGTGGCCATTTGCGGCCTGCCGCTGCGCACCGCGCTCGCGTCCGTGGCGCGCATGGGCTGGTTTTTCCTGCTCATCTTCGCGATGAACGCCCTGTTTTTCGCCACCGACGACGCCATCTGGCACTGGTGGATCCTCACGCTGTCCGTGCCCGGCATCGTGCAGGGCGCGCAGGTGACGGTGCGGCTCGCGCTCATCCTCGTGATGAGCAATGTGCTCACGTGCACGACGCCGCCGCTCGAAATCACCGGTGCGATCCAGACGCTGCTCAGCCCGCTGCGGCTCATGCGGCTGCCGGTCGAGGACATTGCGATGATCCTGTCCGTCGCCGTGCAGTTCATCCCGACGCTGCTCGAGGAGACCGACACCATCCGCAAGGCGCAGATCGCGCGCGGCGCGCGCTTTGAAAGCCGCCGCCTGCACGAGCGCGCACAGGCCATGCTGCCGCTGATCGTGCCGATCTTCCTCAGCGCCTTCAAGCGTGCCGACGAGCTTGCCATGGCCATGGAGGCCCGCGGCTACCGCGGCGCGCGCGGCCGCACCCGGAAAAAGTCCGTTCCCCTGCCCCTGAGCGGCTGGGGCGCGCTTGCGCTGTGCGCCCTTGTGTGCGCAGCGGAAATACTCCTGTAAATCCAAAATCAGAAAGGAACCGAAGTCCAATGCGAACCATGTCTACCGTCAAAAAATCCATCATCACCGCCGTGTGCATCGCCCTGTGCTATGTCCTGCCGCTGCTGTTTCACGGCATTCAGGGCGCAGGCCAGATCTTCTGCCCGATGCACATCCCCGTCTTTCTGTGCGGCCTCGTGTGCGGCTGGCAGTTTGGCCTGCTGTGCGGTCTGGCCGGCCCCGCGCTCTCGAGCGCGCTGTGCGGCATGCCTCCGGTGAGCATTCTGCCGTCGATGATGATCGAGCTGGCCGTCTACGGTCTGATTGCCGGCCTCATGATGCGCTGTGTGCGCACGCGGCACGTGTACGCCGACCTCTACATCAGCCTCATCGTTGCCATCGTCGCCGGCCGCGTCGTCAACGGCCTGGTCAATGCGCTCATCTTCGCGCGCGGCAGCTACTCCATGGCCACGTGGGTCGCAGGCTCCGTCGTCAAGAGCTGGCCCGGCACCATCATCCAGCTCGTGTTCATCCCGAGCATCGTGTTCGCGCTCATGAAGGCGCGCCTCATCCCCGAGCGCTATCCGAAGGAGGTACCCGAGCATGATTGATCAGAAGGACGTCATTTCGTTTTTCGACCGCTGCGCCCCGAACTGGGACGCGGAAATGATCCGCAATGAGCCGGTCATCCGCACCATCCTCGACAACGCCGGCATCCGCGCGGGCGTAGACGTGCTCGACGTGGCATGCGGCACGGGCGTGCTCTTCCCGGACTATCTGGCGCGGGACGTGCACAGCGTCACCGGTGTGGACATTGCCCCGGAAATGGCCCGGCGCGCTGCCGAAAAGTTCCCGGATGCGCGCGTGACCGTGCGCTGCGGCGACATTGAGACCGTGCCGCTCCCGCAGCCGTTTGACTGCTGCATGGTCTACAACGCCTTCCCGCACTTCCCCGACCCGGCGCGCCTGATCGCGCATCTGGCAACGCTGCTCAAGCCCGGCGGCCGCCTGTCCATCGCGCACGGCATGAGTCGCGCCATGCTCGACCGGCACCACGCGGGCTCGGCCAGCACGGTCTCCGTCTCGCTGATGAGCGAGACGGAGCTCGCCGCGCTCATGGCCCCGTATTTTGACGTGGACGTCGTCATCTCGGACGACCGGATGTATCAGGTCTGCGGCACAAAAAATAAAAGAATCCCTTCCCTCTTCTTTCCCAAAAGCGCAAAATGCCCCCGGACAGACGTCCGGGGGCATTGCAAAACCCTGATAGATCAGGCTTTTGATGCGCATTTCATTCGAGGCGGGCACTTCGCCCCCTCGAGCTCCCCCGCTGCTCTGCCGCATCGCCCCGCAGCGACGCTTTTACGAGCAAAAATGCCCCCGGACAGACGTCCGGGGGCATTCCTTATGATGATGGTGTTTTCCTGTCTTTCCGGCTTGCGCTTATGCAGCCGCGTAGCCGCTGAGGATGGAGGCCATCTCGGCGCGGGTCGCCGCGGCGTTCGGCGCGAGCAGTTTGCCATCGCGGCCGAGGATGAGCTTCTCCGCGTTGGCCCACTGCATCTCGGCCTGCGCCCAGGCCGGAATGTCCGCCGCGTCGCCAAAGGCGGAGAGGTCGGCGCGCGCCGTCACGTCCCGGCCGACAAAGGCCGCATAGCCGCAGAGCATGACCGCGGCCTGCGCGCGCGTAACAGCCATCTCGGGCCGGAATGTCCCATCGCCGCAGCCGACGACGATGCCGTTTGCCGCCGCCCAGATGACGGCGTCCGTGTACCACTCGCCGGCCGGCACATCCGAGAACGGATTGGCCGCCGTGACTTCCGGCTCGCCCGCCATCGCGTAGAGGATGACCGCGAGCATTGCGCGGGTCAGGTCCTGATCCGGCGCAAAGATCGTCGCGCTCTCGCCGACCATCCAACCGCGGTTGTACACGCGCTTAATGTCCGTGTAGGCCCAGTGGTTCGTCACGTCCACGAATGGTAGGAACGCGCCGGGCTCCTTCGTGTAATCCGCGGTGAAGAACACCTCGATCCCGTCGCCGTCTTCGAGCTCATACGCACCCATGTAGGTGTCCGGGAACTCGCCGTTGACGCGGTACATCCAACCGGAATACTGGCCCTTGCTCAGCTCGGCCACCTTCGTGCCGTCCGGCGCGATGACCGCCCTGACATAGCTGCCCTTGGCGTCATACGTATAGCCGTTGGCGGCAAGCACCTGCTTGAACACTTCAAATGCCGTCGTGCCCTCGGGCAGATCACGAACCACAGTCGGCAGAATCCAGGCATCGGTATCCGTGTGCAGCTGGAACGTGACCGTGATCGTCTCGGGATCCGGGTCCACAGGCGTCGGCTCTACAGGCGTCGGCTCCACGGGCGTCGGCTCTACGGGCGTCGGCTCTACCGGCGTCGGCTCCACAGGCGTCGGCTCCACGGGCGTCGGCTCCACGGGCGTCGGCTCCACGGGCGTCGGCTCCACGGGCGTCGGCTCCACAGGCGTCGGCTCTACCGGCGTCGGCTCTACGGGCGTCGGCTCCACAGGCGTCGGCTCCACAGGCGTCGGTTCCACGGGTGTCGGCTCCACAGGCGTCGGCTCTACCGGCGTCGGCTCTACGGGCGTCGGCTCTACAGGCGTCGGCTCTACAGGTGTCGGCTCTACAGGCGTCGGCTCCACGGGCGTCGGCTCTACCGGCGTCGGCTCTACCGGCGTCGTGCCGATGACCGTCAGCTCCACGGACACCGCCTGATGGCTCAGCTTCTGGAGCTCGGCATTGTCCGGATAGTGCGCGGCGTATTTGCCCAGCCGCTCACTGGTGAGTTCGCTGAAAATGGTAACGACCGTGTCCTCCGCCGCGCGGGTCACGGACAGGTTCTCATGGCTGATCACAGCCGGGTCGGACGAGCGGAAGCGGCTCCACTGCTTGACCGACTGCCAGTTGTCCATCTCCGCAGGGATGATGCCGCTGCCGGTGACATCCTTGCTGTCGTAGACCCAGACGAGCTGGCCGTCTGCGTCCAGATACGCCTCCTGGAAGGCATGCAGGTCAGTCATCACGTTCCCGGGGTCGGTGTTCTGGTTGCGGATGCCGTCAAAGTAGTGCGCCTTGACCTGCGCCATGAGCGCGAGCTCCGCGTCGATCTCCGCCTGCGTGAGCGGCTGAACAGTGACAACAAAGCTGCGCTCCGCCGCCACGCCGGTGGCCGTATCCGTGAGCGTCACCGTCACGGTGACGTCTTTCGCCGATGCACCGGGCAGCGGGCGCCAGACGGCCGCGCAGACGGTGTCGTTCAGGTCTGGGGCAGCGAGCGTCTCCGGGTCGCTGCTGGTAACGGTGACGGTGCAGTTTCTGCCGTCAACGCCAAAGTCCTGCAGGGTCGGGAAGAGAATATCCTCCGTGGTCAGATACTTGCCGTCGCTGAGCGTGAGCGCGCTGCCGGTGTAGGCATCGCGCAGGCCGGCCGCCGCAAAGCCGCCGTCCAGCTTTGCCTGCAGCTGGGCGCGGATGGGCGTGTTCGTGCCGACGACCGTGACCTTCGCAGACACCGCCTGACGGCTCAGCGCCTGGAAGTCCGCGTTGTCCGGATAACGTGCGGCGTACTTGCCGAGCGTCTCGCTCGAGAGCTCACTGCGGATCGTGACGGTCTTGTCCTCCGCGGGACGGGTCACGAGCAGGTTCTCGTGGCTGATCACGCGGGAATTGGACGAGCGGAACAGCCGCCACTGCTCGCTTTCCGTCCAGCCGTCCATCGCCACGGGGACGATGCCGCTGCCGGTCAGGTCTGCATGGTCATACACCCAGACGAGCTGGCCGTCCGCATCCAGATACGCCTCCTGGAAGGGGTGCAGGTCGGTGAGAATGTTCTTTTCGTCCGTGTTGGCGTTGCGGATGCCGTCAAAGTAGTGCGCCTTGACCTCGGCCATGAGCGCGAGCTCCGCGTCGATCTCCGCCTGCGTGAGCGGCTGGACTTCGATCACGAAATCACGCGAAGCAGCGACGCCGCTGTCGGCATCCGTGAGCGTCACCGTGACGGTGACGTCCTTTGCCGCCTCGCCGGGCAGCGGGCGGTAGACGGCCGCACGCGCGGCGTTGTTCACATCCGGCGGCACGATGGTGTCTTCATCGCTGCTCGTGATGGTCACGGGGGTGTACTTGCCGTCCACGCCGAAGTCGCGCGTGGTCGGGAAATGAATATCATTGGCTGCAAGATACTTGCCGTCGCGCTGCGTGAGGGGCAGACCCGTCACGGCATCGCGCAGGCCGCCGCAGGCGGCAAAGCCCGCGTCGAGCCTGGCCAGCAGATCCTCGCGCACGGTCGTCTCCTGTCCCTTGACGGTGACATAGAAGACCTTGCTCACAGTAATGGCCTGCTCCTGCGTGTCCGTGAACTGGAAGGTCACAGTCGCGGTGAGGTGACGGCCTTGTCCTGCGCGGGCGTCTTGACCACGCCGACATAGGGGTCAAAGAGCGTGTCCGGCGTCTGCTGGTTTTTGTCGCTGACGGCGATCGCCGTCGGGTCGCTGGACGTCCAGGAAATGAGCGCCCACCGCTTGCCGTCGATGACCTTCGGCAGCGTCAGATCCTGCGTGAGCAGGTTCGGGTCCTCCCCGGCGGCGCACAGGCCCTCGGTGGTGAGCTGGCTCGTGATCTCGGCAGAGATCGCATCGCGCACGCGCTGCACGTCCCAGCCGATGACGACCGGGACCTGCAGTGTCTCGGCCGCGCCGGCCTTGCTGAGCGCAAACGTGACGTTGTAGCTGCCGTTGTGCACGAGCGGCGTGGTGTTCGGGTCTGCATAGAAATACGTGATAGTGCCGTCGGCCGCGACGCCCGCACCGCCGTACACTTCCTCGACCTTGGAGACGCTGACCGCGATGCTGCTATCGTCGAGCTTCGCGCTGAGCATCGTGTTCACGTTCGTGTCCCGGCCGTATTCCGGCGTCAGGGTGATGGTGCCGTCGAGCCGCTCGACGAGCTTGCGCAGCTCGCTCTTGGCGGCTTCCTTATCCAGCTCCGCCTGCGACCAGACGCGGATGTCAAAGTTGCGGTAGGCAGTGGCCTCGCCGCGCGTGAGCGTCGCCGAGAGGGTGACGGTCTGGATGCCGCTGGCCGGCAGCGTCACGACGCCGGTGGCCGGGTCGATGATGCTGCTGTCCGAGCTCGCCCACGTGATGGCAGAGCCGTTCACGGCCCCGGCCGCCGGCAGCGTGAGCGTCGTGGCCGCGCGGATGTCGGAGGTATCGAGCGTCAGGGCCGAGGCATCGGCCTTGAGCAGACGCTCTTCCGCCGTGGCGATGCGCACGGGGCTGCTGAGCGTTTTATATTCTCTGGAGACGGTGTCATAGAGCAGGAAAGACAGGTAATTGCCCGCCATGTCCTCCGGGATGGTGTACTCCCAGCCGGTCGTGCCGGTGATCTCCTTATACGAGCTGGTGCCGGTGTTGCCCGCGCTGTAGTCCGCGGCCGTGAGATAGCGCCACTCGATCTTCAGTTTCGGGAAATTCTCGTAGTCGTACTCGCCACCGCCGAGGACATTGATCTTGGCGCGTACCGTCTCGCCCACGGCAACAACGCCCTCGAGCTCCACGGTCGTGATCTGGGGGATGACGTAGATCGTGAGGCTCGCCGTGATGCCGTTGGCCGTGCTGGCCGTGATGACCGCCTTACCGGCGCCGTCGGCCGTCGCCTTGACGATCACGGACTGGTTGGCCGCGCCCGCGCCCTCCGGCGTCTCGAGCGTGACGATGCCCTCGCCCTCCGTCAGCGTCCAGTCAACGCGCGTGTCCTTGTCCATGTCCTTGCACGCGGCTGTGATCGTCGCCTGCGGCTGCGGCTCATTCGCCGTGCGCCAGAGCGTGTCCGGGCCGGTCAGCTCGATGCGCGGGTCGGGCTGCACCACTTCGCCTGCCTGCCAGACGAGGATGGGGTAGCCGTTGTTCGCGCCCGCAGTGTCCTCCTTGAAGGCGTTGCCGAGCTTGCCCGCAAGGCCCTCGGGGGAGGTGATCTGCGTGGCCGCCGCTGCTGTGCCGCCAAACGTTTCCGTCTCCGGCAGCGTATAGTAGCAATTTTCGACCGTGGCATTGCTGAAGGCAAAGATGCCGCCCTTCTGCGATGCCTTACCGCCAATGTCGCCGATGCTGTAGCAATTTTCAATAGTGCCCTTCTGCAGCTGGCCGACAATACCGCCCGCCTTGGCCGAACCGGTAACGCTGCCGGTGTTGTAGCAATCGCGGATCGCAACGGTTTTCTTCCCGTAGCCGAGGATGCCGCCGGCCGTTGTTCCGGTCACATCGGCCGCGTTCACGCAGCCGCTGATGGTCACGTTGTTGCTGCTCAGGCCGCCTGCAATGCCGCCGGTGTAGCCGCCGCCGGTCACGCTGCCGGAAAAGCTGCAGTTCTCGATCGTTCCGTCCTGCACCTTGCCGACGATGCCGCCGACATAGCTCACGGTGCTGTTGACCGTACCGGACACATTCAGATTGCGGATCGCCGCCTGATTGATCGCAGCGAACAGGCCCTGATTGGCCGTGCTGCTCTGCACGTTCAGGCCGCTGATCGTGTGGCCGCAGCCATCGAACGTACCGGAAAAGAAATCCTTAAACGCCGATACGCCGTTGCCGACCGGCTTCCACGTGCCGGTGAGGGCAATGTCATTGGCCAGATAGAACGAGACGCCGGAAAGGCTATAGGTTCCCTTTCCGTCATCCGCCTTGACCGCGGCGGCGAAAGCCCGCAGACTCTCCTCCGTGCTGATCTTATACGCGGCACCGGCGCTCGTATCCGCACCCGCCGTATACTCCGGCAGTGCGGACACGTCCACCGTGTCCGCGGCCAGTGCCGCCGGCATGAGGCCGACGAGCAGCGTCAGCACCAGCAGCAGGGCCAGAAACCGTTTTTTCATGTGCTTTCCTCCCAAAACAAAAAAATTCTGCCCGCCGGAATCGGCGGACAGGTGCAGCAAAACCAGCCGAACGAAATTTCTTCGTTCAGCCATGCAACTTCCGGTTCCGGCAGAAATGCCTGCAGCCTTCGGGTATTCTGACTTATCCGCCTTCCGGCGGCTTCACAGTGACCGACTCGCGGGGCTTTGCACCCACATTCCCCCTGCCGCCCGAAGCGGCGAAGACTGCGCAATATACAGTTTCGGTCGTAGTGTATCACAGCCGGACACGGTTGTAAATCCTTTTTCCGACCGCATTCGCGGGCAAAGCGCACGGCCCGCAAAGCGCCGCACGCCGGTGCCGAACACGCAAAACACCCCCGGACCGAAGTCCGGGGTGCACTGATGGAATGCTTATTTGCGAATGTAAGCGCTGAGGATGGAGGCCATCTCGGCGCGGGTCACCGCGTCGTTCGGCGCGAGGAGCTTGCCGTCGCGGCCGACAATGAGCTGTCTGGCAACGGTCCACTGCAGCTCAGCCTGCGCCCAGGACGGAACGTCCGCCGCGTCGCCGAACGCTGAGAGATCGGCGCGCGCCGTCACGTCGTCACCGGAGAAAGCCGCAAAGCCGCAGAGCATGACAGCCGCCTGTGCGCGCGTGACCGCAGCGTCGGGCCGGAACGTGCCGTCACCGCAGCCGGCAACGATGCCATTTTCAGCCGCCCAGATGACCGCGTTCGTATACCACTGGCCGGTCGGAACGTCCGAGAACTTGTTTTCCGCCGTGACCGCCGGCTCACCGGCTCTGGCATAGAGAATGACCGCGAGCATGGCGCGGGTGAGCGTCAGGCCGGGCGCGAAGGTCTTGTCGTCCACGCCGACCATGAGGTTACGGGTATACATGCGCTTGATGGCAGTGTACGCCCAGTGATCCCACGACACATCGGTGAATGGCAGGACCATGCCGGGCACCTGCATGTAGTCGGCCGTGAAGAAGACCTCAATCTCGTCGCCGTCCTCAAGCTGGAAGGCGTTCATCGCCACATCCGGAATATCGCCGTTGACGCGATAGAGCCAGCCGGAGTTTTGCCCCTTGCTGAATTCGGCGACCTTGGTGCCGTCCGGCGCGGTGACCGCCCGCAGATAGCTGTTATTTGCATCATAATCACACGTGTAGCCGTTGGCCGCGAGCACCTGCCGGAACACGTCAAGCACCGTCGTGCCCTCGGTCGAAACGCTGACCACAGCCGGCTGGATCCAGACATCCGTGTCCGTGTGCAGCTGGAAGGTGACGGTGTACACGCTCGAGGGTTCCGTCGGGCTCGACGGAGCCGATGGAGACGACGGGCTCGACGGGGCCGTCGGGGCCGTCACACCGCTCGGAGCCGTCACGCCCGTCGGGACGTCCGGTCCCACAGCCAGCGCCGCCGGCATGAGGCTGAAGACCAGCGTCAGCGCCAGAAGCAGCGCCAAAAACCGTTTTTTCATGTTGCTTCCTCCTGAAACAAAAAATTTCTGCCCGCCGGGACCGGCGGACAGCTGCAGCAAAACCGGCCAAACGAAATCTCTTCGTTCAGCCATGCAGTTTCCGGTTCCGGCAGAAATGCCTGCAGCCTTCGGGTATTCTGACTGATCCGCCTTTCGGCGGCTTCACAGTGACCGACTCGCGGGGTTTTGCACCCACATTCCCCCTGCCGCCCGAAGCGGCGAAGACTGCGCAGTATGCAGTTCTGAGCGTAGTGTACCACAGCACGGCGCGGTTGTAAATGCTCCGGCACGACATGTGCAGAAATTAAAAAAATCTCCTCCCGGCGGTTACGGGAGGAGATTTTTTTCGTGCGGGGAAACCGCACATTGGGGGGCGGTCACCGGGAGGCGGTTACTCCCGGAAACCATGGAGAAAAAACAGAAATGGATGAAAAATAGCAAAGGAAAATGGGATCAGCGCTTGATGCGCACGATGTCTCTGCCAAGCAGAGCCGTGTAAAGGCCGCCGATCACGAGCGCAAGCACACCCAGCAGCGCCATCGCGGCAGAGCGGGCGGAGTACGTGCTCATAAAGGAGACAGCAGTGATCTCGATCGCGAGAAACGCAGCGAATGCCAGAATGTTCAGCCAGATGTTTTTCATAGCAGCTACCTCCTGTTTTGGGGTTCCGAGGGCGTTTTCCGATCCCTCTGTTTACAGTTGCATAATAGCACAACGTCCGCCTGTTGTAAAATTCACAATTTTGAAAGGAACGTTTTGCGTTTTCGATTCAATTCAAAAATCTGATGATATTCTTTCACGAAAATGATAATTTCCTGTCAATCTGTCCCTGCGATCTGTTGGATAGCCGAAAAAAGCTTGACGTAGGCTGGATTTGCGACGTATTATAAATTCGAGAAATAAACGGATCCAGATCGGGATAAGGAGGCATTGCCTATGGAACTTCGTTTGCTGACCACATTTTTAAAGGTCGCGCAGCTGCAGAGCTTCTCCAAGGCCGCAGAATCCCTGGGTTATTCCCAGTCCGCCGTTACGGTACAGGTCCAGCAGCTCGAAAACGAGCTGGGCGTGCGCCTGTTTGATCGCATTGGCAAAACCGTATCCATCACCCACTACGGGCAGGAATTCATTCCCTACGCACGCGATGTCGTATCGGCCGCGGCGCGCGCCGTGTCGTTCACGGTGCAGGAGCGTGATCTGACCGGCACGCTGCGCATCGGCACAATCGAATCGATCATGACGGCCAGCTTCGGTGAGATCCTGCCGCTGTATCATGAGCACTGTCCGCATGTGAACACGCAGCTGGTCGAGGGCGACACCAAAACGCTCTCAGATATGCTCATGCACAATGAAGTCGACCTGATCTACACGCTCGACGACATGGGCTATGACGCGCAGCGCGTCAAGCTCTTCGAGTGCCCGCAGGAGATCGTCATCGTCGCAAGCCCCAAGCACCCGTTTGCTGCCGCCAAGCAACTCAAGCTGGCCGACCTCGTCAACGAACCGTTCGTGCTCATGCCGCAGTTCAACAGCTACCGCCACCAGTTCGACATGGAGCTGGCGCACCAGAAGCTGTCGATCCGGCCGTTTCTGGAGCTGGAGAGTACGAGCATGGTCATGCAGCTGCTCGAGCACAATCCCTATCTGTCCGTGCTGCCGCGCTACACGGCGCGCCGCCGCGCGGAAGAGGGCCGGCTCGTCATTCTGCCGGTCGTGGACTGCCACATGGAGCAGTGGAGCCAGCTGGTGCACCACCGCGACAAGGTGCTCACGCCGCAGATCCGCGCCATGGTCTCCTGCATTGTGCAGGTGGAAAAAATACCGCTGCATCTCGAAAACTGAAAACTGCACAACGAAAAAAACCTGCCCCCATCGTGCGATGGGGGCAGGTTTGCATCTGTGAACAAAAACTCAGTCGGTCACGTACGGCAGGAGGGCGATCTGACGCGCTCTCTTGATGGCCTCGGTGAGCTCGCGCTGATGCATCGCGCAGGTACCGGTCGTGCGGCGCGGCAGGATCTTGCTGCGCTCGGACAGGAAGCGGCGAAGCTTCGCGGTGTCTTTGTAGTCGATATAAGTGCACTTGTCCACACAGAACTGGCAAACTTTTCTGCGTTTGCGGTTCTTGCTCTTATCTCTGTCAAAAGCCAAGACTGTAATCCTCCTTTATCAAAATCAGAACGGCAGATCGCCGTCATCGTCGTCCAGCTCGGAAAAAGCGCTGCCGCCCTGGGGGACATTGTCATATCCGCCATAGCTGCCGCGGTGAGCCGGTGCCGATGCGCTCGGCGCTGCCGGACGAGGCGCATCGCCGCCGTCGCGACGCTTGCTCTCGCCGAAGTAGACATTGTCCGCTACGACCTCCGCGCTGCGGCGCTTGCCGCCTTCACGGTCGGTCCAGTCGCGGATCTGCAGGCGGCCGCTCACGGCGGCCATGCTGCCCTTGGTGAAGTACTTGGAGACGAACTCCGCCGTGCTTCTCCAGGCGACAATGTCGATGAAGTCCGTCTGCTTCTCGCCGCCGTCACGACCGCCGAAATCACGGTCGACCGCCAGCGTAAACGAAGCCACGGGGATCTGGGACTGGGTATAACGAAGCTCGGGGTCACGGGTCAGACGGCCCATGAGCACAATGTGGTTCAGCATTGCCGTGCCTCCTTATTCCGGGCGACGGGTGATCAGGGAGCGGAGAATACCGTCCGTGATGCCCAGCACACGATCCAGCTCGGCCGGGAAATCCGGACCGCTGGTGAACTTGACGAGCACGTAGTAGCCCTCAGAAATGTAGTTGATCTCGTAAGCGAGCTTGCGCTTACCCATCTCCTCCATTTCCTCCAGCGTGCCGTTCTGCTCGACAAGCGCCTTGAACTTCTCGACGACTGCTGCAGTCTCTTCCTCCGACAGATTGGGGTTGATGATATACATCAGTTCGTACTTTTCGGTGGTTTTTGCCATTTCAGTTGCACCTCCTTCTGGTCTAGTGGCCCTCATCTCAAATGAGAGCAAGGATCACCCGCGTCAATACACAGGCCATATTATTATACCTGAAAAACCGGGAAAGTCAATCCTTTTTGCACTTTCCGGCGTATCGAGCACGTGCACATTCATCTGCGGGTAGGACATGGACACGCCGTGGGCGTCAAACGCCGCGCCGACAGCCTCCATGAGGTCATAATATACGGTCCAGTAGTCGGCCGTTTTGCACCAGACGCGCACCGTGTACTCGATATTGCTCTCCCCGTAGCCCGACACGCGCACGAACGGTTCCGGCTCCGGCAGGATGCCGGACACGAGCGACACGGCGTTGTGCAGCGCCGCCTTCACCTGCTCCGGACGGCAGGTATAGTCCGCGCCGAACGTCAGGTCCACGCGCCGCTGCGGCTCGCGGTTATAGTTGACGATCTTGGACGCCGAGAGGTCGCTGTTGGGCACATAAATGTCCTTATTGTCCAGCGTGCGCAGCTGCGTATAGATCAGGCCGATATCCTTGACGGTGCCGCTCACGTCGCCGGCCTCGATGAAATCACCGTCCTCGAACGGCCGCGTGAGCAGGATGGTGATGCCGCTCATGGCGTTGGACAGGCAGTTTTGCACCGAGAGCGACAAAGCCAGGCCGAGCAGGCTGAACACCGCCAGCAGCGCCGTGACGTTAAAGCCGAGACTGTCGGCCACGATGAGGATGGCCATGAACTCCAGCGCGATCTTGAGCACCTTGAGGATGAATCGGCTCAGGCTCTCCGACAGGCGCGAGTGCGCCGAGATGCGCCGCGCGACGCGCATGACGAGCCAGATAACGAGCACGCAGATCACGAGCGTGATGGCGGAGGTGATGAGCTTTTCGAGCGTGAGACTGCCGAGGCTGAAGCCGATGGCGTTATTCACGTCCTCGATGCTGTCTTTCGTGGATTCGAGCGCGTTCTGATAGGTGTCCGTATTCAAATGGCGGTCTCCCCTTTCGTAGTGATCTGCTGCTTAGTATACGCCATACCCCGCCGGTTTTCAACACGTTCCGGCGGGCGGGGTGTTGGAGAAGGATGCATGCATGCCATGGTGTCCGAAAACACCGCATCTCAATGCAGCGTGGGAACTTCCGTTCTCAGAGCAGCAGGGGTGCTCGATGGGGCAAGGCCCGCCGCGAGTAGGATCGCGTCTTTTCTATCCGGCCCGCCGCGGATGGAGTGGCGCCTTTTTGCACTTTTAAGCGCAAAAAGGCGGGGCTGAGATCAGCCCCGCCTGCGTAGGTAGGTAAACTTATGCCTCGTCGTAGAGCTTCTTGAGCTTGAGCAGGTGCTCGTAGCGGGCCTTGGCGTTGTCCTCAGACTTCGCGAACAGCTCCTCGGCGCGATCCGGGAACTCGTTGGTCAGGCGGGCGTAACGCGCCTCGTTCATGAGGAAGTCACGGTAGCCGTCGGCCGGCTCCTTACTGTCGAGCGCGAAGGGCTTTTCAGCGGACGGATCGTAACGGAACAGGTTCCAGTAGCCGCAGTCGACCGCACGCTTCATCTCGCCCTGGCAGTTGGTCATGCCGCCCTTCTTGATGCTGTGCATCTCGCAGGGGGCGTAGCCGATGATCAGGGACGGGCCGTGGTAAGCTTCCGCTTCCTTGATGGCCTTGATGGTCTGCGCCGGGTTGGCACCCATGGCGACCTGCGCCACGTAGATGTAGCCATAGCTCATGGCGATCTCGGCAAGGCTCTTGCTCTTGAGCTCCTTACCGGCAGCCGCGAACTGCGCGACCTGACCGATGTTGGAGGCCTTGGACGCCTGTCCGCCAGTGTTGGAGTAGACCTCGGTGTTGAAGACGAACACGTTCACGTCCTCGTCCTGCGCCAGGACATGGTCCAGACCGCCGAAGCCGATGTCATATGCCCAGCCGTCGCCGCCGAAGATCCAGCAGCTCTTCTTGTTGAGGAAGTCCTTGTTGGCCATGACGCGCTGGTAGCGCTCGCAGTCACAGGCGGGCTTGGCCTCCATCACAGCGAGGAACTCCGCCGTGGCGGTCTGGTTGGCCTCGCCGTCGTTATAGGTCTCGAGGTACTTCTTCGCAGCCGCGACCTTGGCGGGATCCTTGCCGTTTTCGGCGATGTAGCGGATGTCCTCCGCCAGATCGTCGCGGATCTTCTTCTGGCCGAGGTACATGCCGAGGCCGTGCTCCGCGTTATCCTCGAACAGGGAGTTGGCCCAGGCGGGACCCTTGCCTTCCTTGTTGACGGTGTACGGGCTGGTGGCAGCCGGGCCGCCCCAGATGGACGAGCAGCCGGTTGCGTTGGAGATCATCATGTGATCGCCGAACAGCTGCGTGATCAGGCGGGCATAGCTCGTCTCGGCGCAGCCGGCGCAGGAGCCGGAGAACTCGAGCATGGGCTGCCGGAACTGGCTGCCCTTGACGGTGAAGTCCTGAAGTTCCTTCTTCTCGGCGACCTTGGCGACCATGTAGTCGAACACGGGCTGCTGATCTTCCTGGCTCTCGAGCGGCTGCATCGTCAGCGCGCCGACCGGGCAGACGTGCGTGCAGACGCCGCAGCCCATGCAGTCGAGCGGAGAGATGGCCATGGAGAACTTGTAAACACCCTTGCCGGCGCCGACCTTGAAGTCGACTGCCTTGGTCTGCGCGGGCGCGGCGGCCAGCTCGTCGGCAGTGAGCGCGAACGGGCGGATGGTCGCGTGCGGGCAAACATAGGCGCACTGGTTGCACTGGATGCACTTGGTGCTGTCCCACTCGGGCACGGAGACGGCCACACCGCGCTTCTCATACGCGGAGGCGCCGAGCTCGAACGTGCCGTCGGCGTGATCGACGAACGCGGAGACCGGCAGGCTGTCGCCGTCCATCTTGTCGACCGGAGTGAGGATGTCGCGCACCATCTTGACGGTGGCCGGACGGCCGGCCAGCTCCTTGGCGGGCGCTTCGTCCACGGCGTCGGCCCAGTCGGCCGGAACGTCGATCTTCACATACGCGGTCGCGCCGAGGTCGATGGCCTTGTAGTTCATCTCGACGATGGCGTCGCCCTTCTTCATGTAGGAAGCCTTGGCCTTCTC